>Ga0193717_1000136_pt1 | contig 71453 bp, 72 predicted proteins | sample U2c2metaG_FD_145900 | JGI IMG/M metagenome (GOLD analysis project Ga0193717, IMG submission 145900) | Soil microbial communities from a riparian zone of the East river system, Colorado, United States - U2c2 | ecosystem: Environmental > Terrestrial > Soil > Riparian zone | place: USA: East River... | reverse complement strand
GAGCGATGCGGGGGATGGGGAAGGGCGGCGTTAGGCTGGTAGGCGCTCTGTCCTCTGACTGGAAGTTCTGTGATGACTGTTGAATCTCTGTTTCCGCGCCTGGAACCGCTGCTGCCGGGTGTGCAGAAGCCGATCCAGTACGTGGGGGGCGAGCTCAACTCGGTCAGTAAGGACTGGGATTCGGTCAGTGTCCGGTGGGCGCTGATGTACCCGGACGCGTACGAGGTCGGGCTGCCGAACCAGGGTGTGCAGATCCTGTACGAGGTGCTGAACGAGCGCGAGCACACTCTCGCGGAGCGGACGTACTCCGTCTGGCCCGACATGGAGCAGGTGATGCGGGACAACAAGATCCCGCAGTTCACCCTCGACAGTCACCGGCCGGTCCGGGCGTTCGACGTGTTCGGGCTGTCGTTCTCCACCGAGCTCGGGTACACGAACATGCTGACCGCGCTCGACCTCGCCGGCATCCCCCTGTACGCCGTTGACCGCACCGATGAGGATCCGATCGTGCTCGCGGGCGGGCATGCCGCGTTCAACCCCGAGCCGATCGCGGACTTCATCGACGCCGCGGTGCTCGGTGACGGCGAGGAGATCGTGCTCGCCATCTCGGACGTGATCCGGGAGTGGAAGGACGAGGGTTCCCCGGGCGGTCGCGACGAGGTGCTGATGCGCCTGGCGGCATCCGGCGGCGTCTACATCCCGAAGTTCTTCACCGTCGACTACCTCGAAGACGGCCGGATCAAGCGGGTCGCACCGAACAAGCCCGGGGTCCCGTGGCGGACCGCGAAGCACACGGTGATGGACCTGGACGCCTGGCCGTACCCGAAGAAGCCGCTGGTCCCGCTCGCCGAGACCGTGCACGAGCGGTACTCCGTGGAGATCTTCCGCGGCTGTACCCGTGGTTGCCGCTTCTGCCAGGCCGGGATGATCACCCGCCCGGTCCGCGAGCGCAGTATCACCACCATCGGCGACATGGTCGAGAACGGACTCAAGCAGTCCGGGTTCGAGGAGGTCGGGCTGCTCAGCCTGAGCTCCGCCGACCACAGCGAGATCGCCGAGGTGGCGAAGGGCCTGGGCGACCGGTACGAGGGCAGCAACGTCTCACTGTCGTTGCCTTCGACAAGGGTCGACGCGTTCAACATCACGCTGGCCAACGAGTTCTCCCGCAACGGCCGGCGCAGCGGTCTGACGTTCGCCCCGGAAGGCGGCTCGGACCGGATGCGCAAGGTGATCAACAAGATGGTCACCGAGGAGGACCTGATCCGCACGGTCGCGGCGGCGTACAGCCATGGCTGGCGGCAGGTGAAGCTGTACTTCATGGTCGGGCTGCCGACCGAGACCGACGAGGACGTGCTGGCGATCGCCGGCCTCGCCAAGCGGGTCATCGAGACGGGCCGCGAGGTCTCGGGTCGCCGCGACATTCGTTGCACCGTGTCGATCGGCGGGTTCGTGCCGAAGCCGCACACGCCGTTCCAGTGGGCCTCGCAGCTCGGTGCCGACGAGACCGATGCACGGCTCGCGAAGCTCCGCGATGCGCTGCGGAACGAGAAGCAGTACGCCAAGGCGATCGGCTTCCGGTACCACGACGGCAAGCCCGGCATCATTGAGGGACTACTGTCCCGCGGCGACCGCCGGGTCGGCCGGATCATCGAGCAGGTCTGGCGCGACGGCGGCCGGTTCGACGGCTGGAGCGAGCACTTCTCGTACGACCGCTGGATCGCAGCGGCGGAGAAGGCGCTCGCTGACGAGCCCGTGGACCTCGCCTGGTACACGACGCGGGAGCGCGAGTACGCCGAGGTGCTGCCCTGGGATCACCTGGATTCCGGCCTGGACCGGGAGTGGCTCTGGGAGGACTGGCAGGACGCGCTCGAGGAGGACGGCGCGATCGAGGTCGAGGACTGCCGCTGGACCCCGTGCTTCGACTGCGGCGTCTGCCCCCAGATGGGCACCGAGATCCAGATCGGCCCCACCGGCAAAAAACTCCTGCCCCTCTCCATCGTCTGACCGCTTACGTCCGAAGAACCGAGGGGCAGGACCCCGGGTTCTTCGGACGTAACGAGCGTTAGGTGATGACGCCTCCCAGGGTTTCGAAGTCATGCCAGGTGGTGCCGTCCCAGTGTTTGTGGTGGAGGGCGCGATCTGGGCCGACCACGAAGACGTCGAGGCGGTCCGGTCCCCAGGAGACCACCGAACCTGCTGGTCGTGGGCGCCGGGACGGGGCCGCGATCGCGCCCAGCCAGCCGGCCAGGGCGGCTACGTTCATGCGCAGGATCTCGGCAGCGAGCGACCAGTCGAGGAAGTTCAGCGTGTCCTGGGCTGAGTGGATGTGCCCGTTCGCGCTGTCCGCGCCCTCGATCGTCAGGACCGCGGGAATGCCCGCGTTGATGAACGGCACATGGTCGCTGGCGAATGGATTCAGCGACGTCTCGACCGTCAGCCCGGTGTAGCTCGCGGCCGCCGCGGCCAGGTCCGCCATCTGGCCGGATGACACCGTGGCACCTTCCAGCAAGACGGTCGGGATCGCGGTGTTCTTGCTTGCGATCATGTCCATGTTGAGCACCGCGCGGATCCGCGCTCGCTCGGCAGGCGGCAGCGACGCGACGTACTGCTTGCTCCCGTGCAGCCCCTCCTCCTCGCCGCCGAACAGGATCAGCCGTACGTCGTTCTGCCAACTGCGCGTGGCGATCAGTCGAGCGAGCTCCAGTACTCCGGCGGAGCCGCTCGCGTTGTCGTCGGCGCCGGGAGCACTGGCTCCCGGACCACCGGCCTGGTTGATGGAATCCAGGTGCGCGGTGATCACCACGAGCGCCCGCGGCTCGGGCCCCGAACCAGGCCGGTCCCCGATCAGGTTCTCCGAATGACCCGCGCCCACCGTGATCGGCGTACGGGTGACTCCGTAGCCCATGGCAACCATCCGGGCGGCGGCGAAGTCCACGGCGGCGGTGAACGACGCGCTGAGCGAGTGCCGCGTCGGCAGACTGGCGAGCCAGGTCAGGTCCGCCTCGTACGACGTCGGCGACAACTGCGCAACCAGATTCGCCACCTCCGCGTCGACTCGCTGTGGTTGGACCTCCGGTACGTCGACAACGGTGGCTCCGGGCCGGAGAGGTTCGACCCGCCAGCAGTGGTTCGACCTGCGGCGGGGTTTGTCGGCGGCTGAGATCACCAGGTGGCGCCCGTGGTCCAGCAGGGGAGTGACGTCAGGGTGTTCGTCCTGGAAGGTGCGGCCGACCTGGGTGACCAGGAGCAGGCCGGGCGCAGTACGGGAGGCCCGGCCGAGTCGCTCGTCGGCCGGGACCCACAGCATCGTCTTGTCGCCGAAGCGGGCGGAGTCGGCGCCGGAGACGGCGTCGGCGGTCCGCACGACGAGGTAGCGGACAGGTGAAGCCTTCATGTCAGTCCAACTAGCATGTTCACTCCTGCCAGGCGAGTTCGAGGCGATCGGGCTCGGCGGCGACCACCCGGACCGAGCCCGGCATACCGCCGGCCCGGGTGATCACGCCGGAGGGCTGCCAGCGGCCGGTCCGGCCTTCCGGGGCGTCGGCGCGGCCGATCACCCACTCCACGAAGGTCCCGTCCGGGCGGAACTCCACCCCCCGCCGGGCGCGGGCCGGCGGGAAGGTGAAGTCCTCGCGGCGATAGACGGTGATCCCGTCGTGGTCCTCCTCGTAGGAGTGCGTCCATCGGCCGAGCACCTGCTGGGTGTTCAGTTGTGCACCGCCTGTCCGGTCATTGCCATCGGCATCTGTTCGGTGGGTGGCACGGTGACCTTGAAGTCACTGATGATGCCGCCGAGCGGTTCGTACCCGGTCAGCGACGGTCCCCAGGCCGACCCGTTCCACCACTTGTGGTAGAGCCCACCGTCGGTTCCGATCACGAACACATCGAGCCGGTCCGGGCCCCACGAGTTGACCCGAGGCTCCTCGACGCAGACACCGCCCATGTACTCCCAGTCCGCCGACCAGCCGGATCCGTCGTACCACTTGTGGTACAGCGCAGAGTCGGTGCCGATCACGAAGACATCGAGCCGGTTCTCGTCCCACGAGACCACGGACGGCGCCGTCGTGCAGGTGCCGCCCAGGTACTCCCAGTCCGCCGACCAGCCGGATCCGTCGTACCACTTGTGGTAGAGCGCGGAGTCGGTGCCGATCACGAACAGGTCGAGCCGGTTCGGACCCCAGGCGACGACCTTCGGGGGACTGGCGCAGACCCCGCCGAGACCCTCGAAGCCCGACCATGCGGAGCCGTCCCACCACTTGTGGTAGACCGCGTTGTCGGTGCCGAGGACGAAGACGTCCAGTCGATCGGGGCCCCAGGCAACCACTTCCGGTGGGCTCATGCAGATCCCGCCGAGGTACTCGAAGTCCGTCGACCAGCCCGACCCGTCGTACCACTTGTGGTACAGCGCACGATCCGTGCCGAGGACGAAGACGTCCAATCGATCGGAACCCCACGTCGCCACCCGTGGCGGGCTCGTGCAGATCCCACCGAGGGACTCGTAGCCGGTGACCGACGGACCCCAGCCGGCGTCGTACCACTTGTGGTAGAGCCCGTGGTCGGTTCCGAGCACGAACGCGTCGAGCCGACCTTCGCCCCAGGACGCGACTTCAGGAGCACTCATACAGACACCACCCATGTATTCGTAACCGCCGACGGAGGGTCCCCAGGACGCTCCGTCCCACCATTTGTGGTACATCGCCCGGTCGGTCCCGAGCACGAAAGCGTCCAGCCGGTTCTCGCCCCACGAGACCACGGGGCCGGCCGGTTCCGGCGCACCGGCTGTCGCGTGGTCGTGCATCAGGGTCGGCCGGACCTGGTCGAGACAGGCCTCCATCCGCGCGACCTGGTCGTTGGTGAACATCACCATGCCGCGGTCGTCGGTGTAGTCCATGTAGTTGACGAACAGGTCGCCGTTCGGCCCGTTGCTGCACGACGTCTTCGGGAACGTCGGTACGCCGAAGTTGGGGCCGCCCTGGTTCGGCGTGTCAGCGACCTCGTCACTGCCGCTGCAGCCGCTACCGTCATCGCCCCAGATGTGGAACAGGTTCAGGAAGTGGCCGATCTCGTGCGTGGTGGTCCGGCCGAGGTCGAACGGCGCGGCGGCGGTTCCGTTGGTGCCGAAGCCGCTGTGCAGGATCACGACGCCGTCGGTGTCAGCCGGTCCGCCGGGGAACTGTGCGTACCCGAGCAGGCCGCCACCGAGCTGCGCGACCCAGACGTTCAGGTAGCGGTCGGTCGGCCAGGGGTCGATGCCGCCGGTCGCGGAGGATTTCACCGCGTCGTCGGTGCTGAAGGACGTTCGCGTGGTCTGCGTCCGGGTGACGCCGGTGGTCGGGTTGCCGTTCGGGTCCTCGGTGGCGAGGTAGAACTCGATCCGGGAGTCCGCGACCAGGCCGGTGAACGGCGCGGGGACGAATCCGATGTCGGGGTTGGTGGCGCGGAAGTCCTGGTTGAGGACTTCGAGCTGGCTGTCGATCTGCGCCTGGGAGATGTTCTGCGTGGGGGTGTTGAAGACGACGTGGACGACGACGGGGATCTGCGCGACTCCCGCAAAACGTTGCTCGCGGGCGACGTACTGTGTCGTCGCGTTCTCGATCGCGGACCTGGCGGCGGCGTACCCCGGCGAGGTCGTCAACAGCCGGCGGTGGACGTCCATCACGCCGCAGTTGCGTCGAGTCGGCTGCTCCTGGGTCCGATCGGGCCCGCTCATACCGCCCGATCCACCGGAACCGCCCATACCACCGGAACCGCCGGATCCGCCCATACCGCCGGATCCGCTCATGCCGCCCGAGCCGCCGCCGGTCGAGCCCGACATCATCCTGATGTCCGGCGCGCCGTTCGCCGACATCGCCGACATCCCGCCGGACGACATCCCGCCACCCGGCATCTGCTGTCCGGCCTGGTTCGCCTTCCCCGCTCTCCCGTTGGCCTTTCTCGGCATCTCTCCCCCTTGCGTGGACAGGGGCGATGAGCAGGACGGAACCGGCCGCGGCTCATACCCGCGTGCCCTCGTTGCCGAACGAGACGCTTCCCAGATCCCCCAGACCCACGTACTTCGCAGAAGACGGACTACCGTCTTCCCCCACCGAGCAGGCTGCCCCCAAGGATCACTGCTCGGTTCCACCATGCTCCCGTCACCGCAAGTACACAACCCCGCGGAACCCGGTAGTCGTCTTCGCCGAATCCTTTGTCCTGGTTGGAGAATTGCTTGAAACCGCAAGAGGAGAGCTGATGCGACGAGAGTTGTCGGTCCCGTTCGAGGTCCGTGGACAACGCGGCCTGATCAACATCCGCGTCCTGCCCAACGAGGACCCCTGGGCGTCCGGCCACCAACTCGTCGTCCCCGACCTCCACGTCGAGTCCTTCCGCGGCTTCCCGATCTGTACTGCGACGCTGCGGTACCACGGGCAGGGCATCAACGCGATCATGGGCTGGGTGCAGGTGGTCACCCGCGAATTCGATCGCGACGTCTCGGTCGACGTGCTGCCGTTCCTCGCCGAAGCCGGCCCGCTCTACGCCTACGGCCACCTGCCCACGTTCTTCGACGCCCCCGCGAACCCGGACCACCCCGACGGCGAATGGCGGGCCGACACCTTCCTGGTGATCGCTCCGGACGTGATGCACTCCCGAACCCTCGAACCAGTAGCCGCCTTCACCTGGGGCTACCGCATCTCCTCCGGCGTACCCGACGTACTGGATCCCGCCCGGGCCAGCGCAACCGACTGGGCCGGTCACCGCCCGACTCTGTCCACCGCCTACCCGACGTGGACCTTCACCTGACCGCCGGTCGGGTTGGATGGGCTGCATGGATGTCACCAAGGACGGGCGAAGCTGGCGGGTCGGCACCGAGGGCGACGTCGCCTGGGTCGCCGGCCAGACCACACAGGGCCTCTCGATCACCACGGCGATCCCGCCGGTGTTCGACGCATACGCCACCTTCTATCCGCCCGACGGCGTCAGCTTCGAGGCCCATGAACGAGCCGTGGTCGAGGAGCTGATCCAGCACACCGCTGCCCAGCCCTGGTGGCTGGGGTACCTCGACACCGGTGCTCACGACGTCGTCTTCCCGCTCGCGCCGAAGGTGTCCCTGTACTGGAACTGGCCGTACGTCCTGGTCGAGGCCGGACCCGAACAAGCCCTCACCTGGCGGACAGGTCACATGCGAGGCGACGGACCACTGCCCGATCTGTTCTTCCCCGCAGACCACTCCTGGCTCGTCTCGGCCCTCTGGGACGACACCTGGACCGACCTCGGCGGCACCGATGCCCTGGCCACCGCCCTGCAGCGCAATCCGCTGGTCAACGCCCGCCGCGTCGCGCCCGACGAGGACGCCCTCCCGCCAGGGCTGACCCGCGACTGACTCCACCGGTCAGCTGAGCTCGCGTTGCCAGAGGGAACGGTGGGCGACAGGACGGAATCCCAGGTGCTCGTTGACGGCGATCATCGGCGCGTTCTCGGGCGCGTTCCAGGTGTGCAGCACGGCCGGGTGGTCCAGTTCCGACTGCAGCGAGCGCAGGTTCGGGATCTTCACCGCCATGCCGAGCCGCCGGCCGCGATGCGCCGGATGCACGAACGTGTCCCACTGGAACAGCCGCTCCGGGTTAGCCGCGCCGCCGCCCATCTGTGTGTACGCCGCCAGCCGTCCGTCGGGAGCGACCGCAACCGTCGTGTGGCAGAACCGTCCCTGCTTGAGCCGCCTGTCCTCGGCCTCGCGGACCCGGTCAGGCGTCCACTGGGTCGGCTCGAGGTCACGATCGCCATGCGGGATGTCCACGGTCGCCCAGCTCAGCGCACCCGCGAACTCCTCGAGCCACTCGTCCGGAGTGTGCTCACGCCATTGCAGGAGTTCGTAGCCGGGAACAGGTCGCTCCAGCTCGCTGATCCGTTCGTCGGACAACGGCAGTTCGAGCACCTGGTGCAGTTCGACGTGCTTGCGTTCGAACCCCCGGGCCGCGGCGAACGCAGTACCGGCGCTTTCTCCGGTCGAGGCGTCGGCCAGCATGGAGCCGGCCAGCAGCCGGCGGCCGTCCTCGCGTGCTCGTGCGATGACGGCTTCGAGCAGCAGCGTGCCGACGCCGGTACGCCGGTACTGCGGGGCAACCACGAGCTCCACATCCACAGAGTGGGTGTTGTCCTGCAACCACCAGTCGAGCCACGCCATGCCGAGCCAGGTTTCCCCGTCGACCACCCCGAGCCCCTCGGCCCGGACATCACTGTGCTCCTCGGCCATCAGCACTCGTGCCTCGTCCAGCCCGAGTCCGACCGGGAACTCCTGCTCCGCCCGCCGCACCTCGTCCCGCAGCGCGAAGAACCGCCCGAACTGCTCCCTGTCCCGCCCGTCCACCACCACAATTTCCATCCCGCGAGCCTATGGCCGTCCGCGGCCGGGCGCCCCCGAATTAGTGGTGGGGGCGGAGGGCGCGGTTGGCGGCTGGTTCGGCGATCTGGGCGCGGAAGGGGTGCGCGGGGTAGACGCCGAGTACGCGGACCTCGACCGAGAAGAAGGCGAGTTCCTCCAGCGCGAGCGCCACGTTGGGCTCGTCGGGGTGGCCCTCGACGTCGGCGTAGAACTGGGTCGCGAAGAACGTCCCGCCGAGCTGGTAGCTCTCCAGCTTGGTCATGTTGACGTTGTTCGTGGCGAACCCGCCGAGTGCCTTGTACAGCGCGGCCGACACGTTCCGGACCCGGTAGACGAAGCTGGTGATGACCGGCCCGGAGTCCACCGGCGGCACCTCCGGTTCCCGCGACAGCACCAGGAAGCGGGTCGTGTTGTGGTGCTCGTCCTCGACGTCTTCCGCGAGGGTCTTCAGGTTGTAGAGATCGGCCGCTGCGCGCGGGGACAGCGCGGCGACCGACGGATCGGCCAGCTCGGCGACCTCGCGGGCGGCGCCGGCGGTGTCGTCGGCGACCACCGTGGACCAGCCGTGTTCGCGGATGATCTTGCGGCACTGGCCGAGCGCGTGCACGTGGCTGCGGACCGTCTTGATCGACTCCAGCCTGGCTCCCTCGACCCCGAGCAGCTGGAAGTGGATCGGCAGGAAGTGCTCGCCGATGATGTGCAGCCCGGACTCCGGCAGCAGGTGGTGGATGTCCGCCACCCGGCCGGCGATCGAGTTGTCCACCGGGATCATGGCGAGCCCGGCCGCACCTGTACTGACGGCCTCGAGTGCGTCCTCGAACGTCGTACAGGGCAGCTGCTCACGGTCCGGGAACATCTCAGTGCACGCCATTGCTGAGTTGGCGCCTGGCTCACCCTGATAAGCGATCGGTCCGTCCACGATCAACCAGCTTATCCCCGTGCTGTCTCAGCCTGCGGATCAGGTGTCCGACTTGCGGACCTTCTTGGGGGCGCCGGTGGTCGCGCGGCCCTCGAGTGCCTTGGCCTTGGTGGCGTACAGGTCGACGTACTCCTGGCCCGACAGCTCCATGATCCGGTACATGATCTCGTCGGTGACGGCCCGCAGGATCAGCCGGTCCTTCTCCATCCCGTCGTAGCGGGAGAAGTCCAGCGGCTCGCCGAACTTGACCGTGGGGGAGGCGAGCGAGGCGACGATCTTGCCCGGCGGGGCGACCACGTCGGTACCGATCACGCCACAGGGGATCACCGGGACCTTCGCCTCGAGCGCCAGCCGGGCGACGCCGGTCCGGCCCTTGTAGAGCTTGCCGTCGTGCGAGCGGGTCCCCTCGGGGTAGATGCCGAACAGTTCGCCGCGCTCCAGCACCTTCATCCCGGCCCGGATCGCGCCTTCGGAGGCAGAGCCGCCGGACCGGTCGATCGGCACCTGGCCGGTGCCCTTGAAGAACCCCCGCTGGAGCAGCCCCTTGATCCCGGCGCCGACGAAGTAGTCCGACTTGGCCACGAAGGTGACCCGGCGACGGACCACCAGCGGCATGAAGATCCAGTCGGCGTACGACAGGTGGTTGCTGGCGATGATCGCCGGCCCCTGCGCCGGGATGTGCTCGGCGCCCTCGACCTTCGGGCGGAAGATGCGCTTCACCGGCGGGCCGATCAGCACGTTCTTCAGCATCCAGTAGATGCCCTTGCCATCACCCTCGCCGGCGTCGGGCAGCTCCCGATCCGGTTCGGGCCGCGGCGACTGTGCCGGTTCCGTCATCGATGTCCTTTCCCTCACGTACCCCCGTGCCCTCATGATGCCGTACGACGCCGGGTGTGCGTCCCGCTCGCTCGCAAGTCGCCGCGCGGAAGCTCCTGACATGGACGGCCGCGGCTCCGTGGGCTGCTGACCGCGGGAGTCACTCGAACTGGGGAGGGCCGGGTTGTGAGGACCGGGAGATTGACCGCGGTACTGGCCGTCGCGGCGGCGGTGGCAGCCGGACTGCCGATCGCGGCGAGCGCTTCCTCGACCGCCACGCAGACCGCCACGCAGGCCGCCGCCGAGGGGCCGACCGTGGTGCCGCTGCAGGTGACCGGGCCGGCCTCGTCGCGGTTCAACCTGGTGGTGATGGGCGACGGGTACACCACCGCGGACCTGCCGAAGTTCCGCGAGCAGGTGGACAAGCACCTGAACGTGCTCTGGAGCATCGAGCCGTTCAAGTCGTACCGGAACTACCTGAACGTCTACGCGGTCGAGATCCCCTCCCCGGAGAGCGGCGTCGACTGCGACCCGGGCCTCACCTCGCCCCAGGTGGACACCCCGCTGCAGATGGGTTTCTGGGGCGGCTGCAATCCGAACAGCGTGCAGCGGCTGCTCACGGTGAGCGCGACCGCGGCCGCGCAGTACGCCGATCTGGTCCCCGGCACCACCGCCTCGAACCGGCAGATCCTTGCCATCGGCAACAGCGACACGTACGGCGGTGCGGGGGGCAGCTATGCGACCGCGTCGGGTGGGAACGCCCTTTCCGCGTTGATCACGCCGCACGAGCTCGGTCATTCGCTGGGCGGACTGCAGGACGAGTACGACTACTACGCCCGCGGCGACCGGGGCGCGCCGTACGAGGGGCCGGAGCCGAGCTCGATCCACCACACGCTGCTGACCGAGCAGCAGATGCTCGACCAGCAGCAGAAGTGGTTCCGCTGGCTCGGTGAGCCGAGCGAGTCCGGCGGCGTGATCGGCCGCTACGAGGCAGGGATGTACGCCGGGTCCGGGATCTGGCGGCCGAGCAAGCACTCGATGATGAAGACCCTCGGCTACTACTTCGACCAGGTCTCGCGCGAGCGCATGACCCAGCGGATCTCATCCCGAGCCAACCTCTTCCAAGCCAGCACACCGCCCGGCCCGGTCGCCCGCAACCAGGTCATCTGGCTACAAACCCTCCACCCAGCCACCCACGAACTAACCGTCACCTGGACCCTCGACAACACCCCCCTCCCCACCACCAACCAACGCTCCGTCGACCTGGCCGCCCTAACACTGCCCCCCGGCCCCCACACCCTCACAGCCAAAATCACCGACCCAACCCCCTTCGTCCGAGACCCCGCAGTCCGAGCCTCCCCCGCCCTAACAGCAACCCGCACCTGGACCATCGCCCCCGGCGCGCCCGGCGGCGAAGCCGCCGCGCCGGCCGATCGTGAGGCAGGCACCCCCGCTCTCGCTTCTGCGGCGCAGACTGCCTCAGCCTCCGCGGCGGAGTCCGCCGCGATTCAGGCGACCTTCACCACCTCTACTTCGACTGAGCATCCGGTGAATGCGGATGAGGTGGTCTATGTGGAGACGACGCAGTCCGACAGTGCTCAGCCGGTTGTGAGTTGGTTGGTGGACGGGAAGCCGGCGGCGAATCCGGGGAATGACCGCGACTTCGACCTGTCGGCGTTGAATCTGACTGGAGCTCACACGCTGACCGCCACGGTGGATGGCGACAGCCTCACGTGGTCTGTCGACGGACTTGAACCAGAGGTCGCATCCGAGCTGTCTAAACCGCTGTTGAAGGTGCAGAAGCCGACAGGACCGGAGTACATCTACAACGCCCCGTTCACGATGGGTCTGACGGCGACCGACGACAGCGCCGGCTACGTGGTACCGGAGTTCCGCGTAGACGGCGACGGCTGGTTCAACTACTTCGGCTGGCCAACAGACGCCAGCGCCCCGTTCCGCTTCACCGCCGAAGGCACAGAGATCGACCAACTCGTCTACGGCAAACTCGGCGTCCCCCGCGTAGTCCCCTGGGACAACGTGCCATCGGGCTACGGTCGCCACTCGGTGGAGTACCGCGCGATAGATGCTTCCGGCAACATCGGCACCCCGGACCGCTTCGCCGTCACCCTGTTGCGCCCGGCCCCCACCTGCACCACGACAATCACAGGCACCAGAAACGGCCCACTGGCAGTGGTTTCCGGCGTCACCTGCTTGCAGGAGGCAACGATCAACGGCCCGGTCAGCATCGGCGCCGGAGCGTCCCTGGTCGCCGTCGACACCAGAATCTCCGGCCCAGTCCGGGCAACCAGAGCAGCCGATGTCCACCTGCTGCGCAGTACCGTCGCCGGCCCGGTCTCGGTAGACGGAGCCGCGCACGCCGCTGTCCTCGTCGGGACCACGGTCGCCGGTCCGGTCTCTGTGGTGAACGCCCGCACGGCCGAGCCCGTAGTACTGGCTGGAAACACGATCAAGGGTCCGCTGGCCTGCTCGTCCAACGCAGCGACCCCGACCAATCTGCAGGCTCCGAACACCGTCACCGGACCTCGCAGCGGCCAATGCGCAGGCTTGTAGCGTCCGAAATACGGACAGCCTGCCGCGTCCGATCGGTTGTCAGCGAGCGAGAGGGCGTGGTGACAGGTTGTTGTGAGGCCGTTTGGATAGCTTGCCGGAGCGGGGGTGCGCGGCAGGTTCTGATCCGGCGGTGAGAAGGGGCGCGATGAACGGACTGCGGGTGGCGTCGCTGATGGCGGCGACGGTGACGACCGGGCTGGTGGCGGGCATCTTCGGGATCTATGCGAACGCGTTCATGCCCGGCCTGGCCAAGACCGACGACAAGACCTTCGTCGGTGCTTTCCAGGCGGTCGACCGGGCGATTATCAACCCGATCTTCCTCGGCCTCTGCTTCTTCGGCGCGCTGATCTTCACGGTCCTCGCCGGGCTGCTGCAACTGAAGGAGAAGGCGCTGCCGTGGATCGCGGTCGCCTTCGTGCTGTATCTGATCGTGGTGATCATCACGATCTCCGTCAACGTGCCGCTGAACGACGCGATCAAGGCAGCCGGCGATCCCAACACCATCGATGTGGCCGCGGTCCGGGCCGCCTTCGACGAATCCCGCTGGCGCGCCTTCAACCTGGTCCGCGTCGCCCTCAACACCGTCGCCTTCGGCCTGCTGGCCTGGGCCCTCTACCTCACCGGCAAGTCCAACGCGCAACCCTGAGCAGCCGATGGACCCGGCGGAGCCAGTGAAGGACCCGGCCGGCGCGAGCGGCGCCGAGGACTACCGGATGCTGCTCACCGTCATCGCCGGGATCTCCCTCGGGGTCGCCGCGACCGCCCTGCCGGCCCTGATCGAAGGCCCGTTCCACAGCTGGCTGTACGCCGCCAAGGTGGTGATGTGGTTCACCGGGGTCGCGGCCGGGGTGCTGGAGTACCTGGCCGTCTCGTTCGGGTCGCGGCTCTACCTGGTCCGGGTGGAGGTGTTCGCCACGGTGAGCCTGGCGCTCGTCTTCCTGGCCCAGGCTGGGCTCTTCGTGGTGCTCACCCTGGACCGGGAGGATCTGCTCGCCCGCCGCTGGTTCGCGCTTTTCGCCATCTTCTGCGCGATCGCCGGCCTGGAAGCGAACCACGGCCGCCGGATGGTCCTCCGGCACGCGGGGGACCGCTTCGCCCCCGAGGTGGTCGCGGCGTACGCGAGATCGCTGCGCACGGTCGTCATGCTCATCCTCGGCGCCGGTGTCGTGGCGCTGCTGATCACCGTGCTGGCCGGGGGAGCGCCGTCGTGGCTGGTCTTCTTGTTCGCCTGCCTGGCCTTCGCCGCCGTGGTCGCGGCCAACATCCAGCAGGAGCGCACCCGCAACACCCTCGCCACCTACGGCGTCCTACCGCAGATGTGAGGTAGCGGCGGCTGAGCTGCCAGAATGGCGGTCGTGGCACCAGTTCAGGCTCCGCCGTCCCAGCAGCTTCCCGCGGTCCAGAAGCTGCGCGTCCGCTTCGCCAAGCGGGGCCGGCTGCGATTCACCTCGCACCGCGATTTCCAGCGCGCCTTCGAGCGCGCCGTCCGGCGCGCGGACCTGCCGGTGGCCTTCTCGCACGGCTTCAGCCCGCACCCGAAGATCTCGTACGCCGGCGCCGCGCCGACCGGGGCTGCCTCGGAGGCCGAATATCTGGAGATCTCGCTCACACAGGAACGGGATCCGGAGCGGGTCCGGGCCGACCTCGACGAGGCGCTGCCCACGGGTCTCGACATCATCGAGGTGGTGACCGCCCACGAGGGGTCGCTGGCGGAGCGGTTGGAGGCCAGCGAGTGGCTCATCGCGTTGCCGGGCGTGGATCCGGCCGAGGCGGAGCAGGCGGTGGCCGCCTTCCTCGCAGCCGACGAAATCATGGTCGAGCGCATGACCAAACGGGGACTTCGCTCGTTCGACTGTCGGGAGGCCGTTCTCCGACTCGCGGTCGGCAGTGAACCGGCTCCGGTTGAGACGTGTGCGATACTGCAAGTGGTGTTACGGCACGGAACCCCGGCCGTGAGACCCGACGATGTCCTCGCCGGCGTGCTAGAGGTAGCGACGCTTCCGGTGACGGGCCCGGCTCTTCTGACCAGGCTCGCCCAGGGCCCGCTTATCGCGGCCACCGGCACTGTGGACGATCCGCTCGCTCGTGACCGCGACGCCACCCAGGCGACCGCGACCGGCCAGGCGGTCGACCACCAGACGCACCTTGCGGAGGGCGACGCCGCCGCTCCATCTGTGCCCTGACGAGCGCGGGGGAGCGGATCCAGAAGGCTTCCGCCGGACCGGCCCCAGGCTGGGAACGGCGAGACCGAGACCGCTTTCTGGCTGCGCCGGACCCGTGACAGGGGTCGCAGGATGCGCCGGAGGGCCTGAGGAGACCCGTACCGCATGCTCGATAACGAGCCGAACGAGAACACCACAGCCGCTGAGACGGCTGTCACCGCACCAGCCAGTAGCGCGCCAGCCAGGAAGGCGACCCGCAAGCGCACGACCAAGAAGGCCGCAGCGCAGGGCGCCCCCGCCGACCAGCCTGCCCAGGCTGCCGTCAGCACCGAGTCCGACGCCGCGGCCGCCGATCCGGCGCCCGCGGCCGCCAAGAGGGCTGCCGCCAAGCGGACCGTGAAGAAGGCCGTCGCCAAGCGCCCGGCCAAGAAGACCGCCGCGAAGAAGGTCGCAGCCGGCCAGGACACCCTCCCGGACAGCGCTGCCGAGACCCCCGACAGCCCGGAGCCTCCCGCGGTGACGGAGGCGGCTCCTGCAGCCGCAAAGAAGACGTCCCGCAGGCGCAGCTCGAAGAAGGCCGCGGCCGCGCCGCAGCCCGACCTGCTGACCCCGGACACCGCAGTTACCGACGGCCCAGTGGCCGACGCCGAGCTGACGCCGGAAGAGGAAGAAGCAGCCGCAGCCCTGGCCGCTGAGGCTGCCGCCGTTGAGGCTGCCGCACTGGCAGCTGCCGCCGAAGCCTCCGCGGACGGGAGCCAGCGCCGTACGAGGCGCCGGGCGCCTGCTGCGGCGGCGGTGCTGTTCCAGGCGCCGGTCGACGTACCTGCCAAGGCCGCAGCGACCAGCTCCGTCGAGGCCGCGTCCGACACGAGCACCTCGAACAGCACGCCCGAGACGAGGACCTCGAACCGGAGGACCGCAGGCAGCAGGACCTCGGGCAACAGGACCCCCGAGACCACGGCGCCCGAGGCGGAGGTCACGGCGAAGGCCGAGGCTGACGCCGACGAGCAGCCGACCGGTACGCGCCGCCGCCGGAGCCGTCGCAGCCGCGACGCCGAGGATGTCGCAACCGACCGCTCCGAGCAGGTGCTGGAAGAGGCCAAGCAGACCACCGGCCAGCGTGGCGGCCAGCAGGTCGCGGCCAAGCAGACCGGCGGACAGCAGACCGGCGGACAGCAGGTCGCGGGCAAGCAGGATGCTGGTCAGCAGGACGCTGAAGACGACACCATCGAGACCGATGCCGAGACCGACGAGGTCGATGGCGATGAGGGTGGCGAGGGCACTCGCCGTCGTCGCCGTCGCCGTGGTGGCAGGCGCCGCCGCAAGGCCGGCGACGGTTCCGAGGACAGCGCGGACGAGCAGTCCGAGGACGAGAACGAAGACGAGCACGACGACCACGAGGACTCCGACGCCTCGGACGACCAGTCCGAGTCGGACGACGAGACGGAGGGCTCCGGCTCCTCCTCACGCCGTCGCCGCCGGCGTCGCCGCCGCAAGGGCGAGGACAGCAGCAGCGCTCCCGACGACCCGGAGGAGATCGTCGTCCGGGTGCGCGAGCCGCGCAGCAAGACGATCTCGAACGAGATCACCGCGGTAGAGGGCTCGACCCGGCTGGAGGCGAAGAAGCAGCGCCGCCGTGAGGGCCGCGCCGCCGGCCGTCGCCGCGCGCCGATCGTCACCGAGGCCGAGTTCCTGGCCCGGCGCGAGTCGGTCGAGCGGACGATGGTGATCCGCGCCCGTGGCGACCTGACCCAGATCGCCGTCTCCGAGGACAACGTCCTGGTCGAGCACTACGTCGCTCAGGAGGAGCAGGTCTCCCTGATCGGCAACGTGTACCTCGGCCGGGTGCAGAACGTGCTCCCCAGCATGGAGGCCGCGTTCATCGACATCGGCAAGGGCCGCAACGCGGTCCTGTACGCCGGTGAGGTGGATTGGGCCACCCTCGGCGGTGGCAACGGCCCGCGCAAGATCGAGTCGGTGCTCAAGTCCGGCCAGGCGGTCCTGGTCCAGGTGACCAAGGACCCGATCGGCCACAAGGGCGCCCGGCTGACCAACCAGATCAGCCTCCCCGGCCGGTACGTCGTGTACGTGCCGCGCGGGGGCAACGGTGGGATCAGCCGCAAGCTGCCCGACACCGAGCGGAACCGCCTGAAGGGCATCCTCAAGGACATCGTCCCGGACGAGGCGGGCGTGATCGTGCGCACCGCGGCCGAGGGGGCCACCGAGGACGAGCTGACCGCGGACGTCAAGCGGCTGCAGACGTACTGGGAGGACATCGACAAGTTGTCGAAGTCCGGCCAGGCGCCGCAACTCCTGCACGGCGAGCCCGACCTGCTCATCCGGGTCGTCCGCGACCTGTTCACCGAGGACTTCACCAAGCTCGTCATCTCCGGTGACGAGGCCTACGACCAGGTCAAGGAGTACGTCTCGGACGTCGCTCCGCACCTGGCCGACCGGGTGGAGAAGTGGACCGCGGACGGGGACGTCTTCGCGAACTTCCGGATCGACGAGCAGATCAAGAAGGCGCTGGACCGCAAGGTCTGGCTGCCCTCGGGTGGTTCGCTGATCATCGACCGGACCGAGGCGATGACGGTCGTCGACGTGAACACCGGCAAGTTCACCGGCTCCGGCGGCAACCTCGAGGAGACCGTCACAAAGAACAACCTGGAGGCGGCCGAGGAGATCGTCCGTCAGCTGCGGCTTCGCGACATCGGCGGCATCATCGTGATCGACTTCATCGACATGGTGCTCGAGCTGAACAGGGACCTGGTACTGCGCCGGCTGGTGGAGTGCCTGGGACGCGACCGGACCAAGCACCAGGTCGCAGAGGTGACCTCGCTGGGCCTGGTCCAGATGACCCGCAAGCGGATCGGTACCGGTCTGCTCGAGGCGTTCAGCGAGAACTGCGACCACTGTGGTGGGCGCGGGATCATCCTGCACGACGAGCCGAAGGAGTCCAAGCGTCGCCAGGACGACGGACGCGGCCGGGGTCAGGGTGGCCAGCAGAACCAGAACGAGCAGAAGAGCGGCGACGGCGAGGGAGCGAGCAAGAAGAGCTCCCGCAGCCGGAACCGCGGCAAGGGCCGGGGTCGTGGCGAGGGCGGCGACGAGCAGCCCGAGGCGGAGCAGAACAACGACGCCGCCGAGAAGCTCGCCAAGATCGCCGCGGCTTCCCAACTCGCCGGCGGCGAACCGGCTGCTTCGCATCCCGAGGTGACTGCGGAGGCGTCCCAGGGCGATTCGCAGGCGACCGAGGCTCGGGGCGACTCGGAGGCCGGTCAGCAGGACTCGCAGGCGGCTGAGGGTCAGTCTGAGCAGGAGAGTGCTGGACAGAACGGAACTGGCCGTAACGGCAGCACTCGTCGCCGCCGGAACAGCCGTAGCCGGAGTACAGCAAGCAGTAATGAAGGTGACGCAGGCAACAGTGGAGCCGACGCCTCAGTCGGTGCCCAGGAGTTGGCGTCCACCCCGGTTTGACCCACTCGTGACGCGCCCCGTATTCTAGATCTTCGGCGCGCGTCTCGCGTGCCTACTTTGTGTGGGCTGCGTGTGTGAGTGTGAGTAGCCCCCGTAAGACTTCCGAACAAACAGAGAGTGAGATCCACGGTGTACGCGATCGTGCGCAGTGGCGGCACCCAGCAGAAGGTCGCCGTCGGCGATGTCATCGAGATCGACAGCCTGACGGATGAGGTCGGCGGCACGATTTCGCTGCCCGCAGTCCTCGTCGTCGATGGCGACACCGTGACGACCGATGCGGCCGCTCTGGCCAAGGTGGCCGTGTCAGCTGAGGTTCTAGGCCGCACCAAGGGCCCGAAGATCCACATCCTCAAGTACAAGAACAAGACCGGTTACCGCAAGCGCCAGGGGCACCGTCAGCACTACACCCAGGTCAAGGTCACCGCGATCGACGCCAAGAAGAAGTGAGCTGAGACAGACATGGCACACAAAAAGGGAGCAGCGTCGACCCGTAACGGTCGCGACTCCAACGCGCAGCGGCTCGGCGTGAAGCGCTTCGGCGGTCAGCTGGTCAACGCCGGCGAGATCATCGTTCGCCAGCGGGGCACCCACTTCCACCCGGGCAACCTGGTGGGCCGTGGCGGCGACGACACGCTGTTCGCGCTGGCCGAGGGCCACGTCGAGTTCGGCACCCGTCGCGGGCGCCGCGTCGTCAACATCGTCCCGGCCCCGGCGGAGTAACACCGCCACCCGGACTAGTTACAAGGCCTTTTCGAAGGGCGGGTCGCGGAATACCGCGATCCGCCCTTCGGCTATGTAAGAAGAAGCACCACACCCGAGCAGGAAGCAGAACCCACCGATGGCGATCCCCAGCTTTGTCGACCGGGTCACGGTGCATGTCACCGGTGGCAACGGCGGAAACGGCTGCGCCTCGGTGCACCGGGAGAAGTTCAAGCCGCTCGGTGGACCCGACGGCGGTAACGGTGGTGACGGCGGCAGCATCATCCTGCGCGTCGACTCCGACCTGACCACGCTGGTCGACTACCACCGATCCGCCCACCGCTCGGCGACGAACGGTGCCCAGGGCAAGGGTGATCACCAGGCCGGCAGCAAGGGCGGCGACATCGTCCTGCCCGTTCCGGACGGCACGGTCATCACTACACCGGAAGGCGAGCTGCTGGCGGACCTGGTCGGCCCCGGCGCGGAGTACGTGGCAGCAGCCGGCGGCAAGGGCGGCCTGGGCAACGCGGCGCTGGCCAGCTCCAGCCGCAAGGCTCCAGGGTTCGCCCTGCTCGGTGAGGACGGCGAAGAGCGCACGATCGTGCTCGAGCTCAAGGTCGTCGCCGACATCGGGCTGGTCGGCTTCCCGAGTGCGGGCAAGTCGTCGCTGGTCGCTTCGATCAGCCGGGCCCGCCCGAAGATCGCGGACTACCCCTTCACCACCCTGATTCCGAACCTGGGTGTCGTCGTGGCCGGAGAGACCACCTTCACCGTCGCCGACGTACCGGGCCTGATCGAGGGGGCCAGCGAGGGGCGCGGGCTCGGACACGACTTCCTGCGGCACGTCGAGCGGTGTGCCGCGCTGGTGCACGTGATCGACTGCGCCACCTACGAGCCCGGCCGCGACCCGCTGAGCGATCTGGACACGATCGAGGCGGAGCTGAAGGCCCACGGCGGGCTGGAGGACCGGCCCCGGCTGGTGGCGCTGAACAAGGTGGACGTGCCGGACGCCAAGGAGATCGCCGAGATGGTGACGGCCGAGCTCGAGCAGCGCGGCCTCAAGGTGTTCTCGATCTCGACCGCGAGCCACGAAGGTCTGGACGCGCTGAAGTTCGCGATGGCCGAGCTCGTCACCAAGCGCCGGGAAGAGGCCGAGAAGCCCGACAACACCCGGATCATCATCCGGCCGCAGGCCACGGGTGGCGTCGAGTTCAAGGTGAAGAGGACCCCGGAGGGTGCCTGGCTGGTGCAGGGCGACAAGCCCGAGCGCTGGGTCCGGCAGACCGACTTCGGCAACGCCGAGGCGACCGGGTACCTGGCCGACCGGCTGAACCGGCTCGGCGTGGAGCGCGAACTGCTGGCACTCGGCGCGATGGCGGGGGACGGCGTGATCATCGGCGACGGCCCGAACGCGGTCGTCTTCGACTTCGCCCCCGAGGTCCAGGCCGGTGCCGAGCTGCTGTCCCGCCGGGGCGAGGACCAGCGGCTGGAGGAGCCGCGGCCGGCCCTTCAGCGGCGGCGCGCCAACGACTCGGAGTACCACGCCTTCCGGACGGGGGACCTGGAGCGGACCGGCGAGAAGTACGGCGAGGGCTGGGTCGAGGACGAGGTCGACCTGTCGCCGGCCGAGGCCAAGGCGGCCCAGAAGGCCGCGGAGAGGCTGGCCCGCAAGGAGGCCCGCGAGCTGGAGGCCGCGCGCGAGCTCGAGGCGGAGCGGCTGTTCGCGCTCGGCCAGGTCATCGACATCGACGCCGAGGAAAGCTCCAACCAGGACGCATGATGCGGCGGATCTCGTGAACCAGCGCGCCGAGGTGGTGCAGGCCGGGCGGATCGTGGTGAAGGTCGGTTCGTCGTCGCTGACCCAGCGCGGCAGGATCGACCTGGAACGCCTCAAGTTGCTGGTCGACGCTCTCGCCGCTCGCCGGGTCGAAGGCACCGAGGTCGTGCTGGTCTCCTCCGGGGCGATCGCCGCCGGCCTCGCGCCGATGGGACTGCGTTCGCGGCCGCGTGATCTGGCCACCCAGCAGGCGGCAGCGTCTGTTGGGCAAGGCCTGCTGATGGCCCGCTACAGCGACGCCTTCGCGGCTCATGGATTGCGCGTCGGCCAGGTCTTGCTGACCGTCGACGACGTGACCCGGCGGAGCCACTATCGCAATGCCTACAGGACTTTCGCCCGTTTGCTGGAGCTGGGCGTCGTACCGATCGTGAACGAGAACGACACGGTTGCGACCACCGAGATCCGCTTCGGGGACAACGACCGGCTGGCAGCGCTGACGAGTCACCTGGTGCACACCGATCTGCTGCTTCTGCTGTCGGATGTGGACGGCCTGTACGACGGGGATCCGCGCAAGCCGGGCACCACGATGCTCAAAGATGTCTACGGCGCTGCCGATCTGGAGCCGCTGCGGATCGGTCGTACTGGTTCGTCCGGCGTTGGTACTGGCGGCATGCAGACCAAGGTCGAAGCGGCCGCAATCGCTACAGGGGCAGGGATTCCGGTCGTCCTCACCTCGGCGGCACGAGTCGGCGAGGCGCTTCGTGGTGACCCGGTCGGCACCCTGTTCCACCCGACCGGCCGCCGTAGCAAGACCCGGCTGCTCTGGCTCGCCCACGCCACCTCGGGTATGGGCCGCCTGCAACTCGACGAAGGCGCTGTCCGCGCGGTCACCGAGCGCCGTACTTCGCTCCTCCCGGCCGGGATCAGCGGAGTCGAGGGCACCTTCTCCGCAGGCGATCCCGTCGACCTGGTCTCTCCCGCGGGCCTCGTGGTCGCGCGCGGCCTGGTGAACTACGACGCCGCCGAACTCCCCGAACTCCTCGGCCGCTCCACCCGCGACCTGGCCCGCGAACTCGGCGCGGCGTACGAGCGTGAAGTCGTCCACCGCGACGACCTGGTCCTGTTGAAGTAGGCCGGGCTGAGACGCCTGGGCGTGCGGGCGGGGGATCGTCCTACGATGTTGGGGTGAGCGAGATCATCGAGTTGTGCCGGCGGGCGCGCGAGGCTTCCTACGCGCTGGCCGCGGCGTCCCGGGCGACGAAGGACGCGGCCCTGCACGCCATGGCTGCCGCGTTGCGAGAGAACACCGACGCGATCGTCGCGGCCAACGCGGTCGACGTCGCCTCGGCACGAGAGGCCGGTACGCCGGAGTCGACTGTGGACCGGCTCTCCCTCGACCCGGCCCGGGTGGATGCGATGGCCGCCGGACTGGAGCAGCTCGCCGGGCTGGTAGATCCGGTCGGCGAGGTGGTCCGTGGCTACACGCTCCCCAATGGGTTGGAGCTCCGCCAGGTCCGCGTGCCGTTCGGTGTGGTCGGCATCATCTACGAGGCCCGGCCGAACGTCACCGCCGACGCCGCCGGTATCTGCCTGAAGTCCGGCAACGCCGTGCTCCTGCGCGGTTCGTCGTCCGCCGCTTCCTCCAACGAGGCGATCATCGCAGTACTGCGTGAGGCCGCTGCCGCCTCAGGTCTGCCGGCCGACGTGATCCAGGGCGTGCCGGGGGACCGGGCAGCAGTGAAGGAACTCATGCAGGCGCGCGGGCTCGTCGACGTACTGATTCCGCGGGGTGGCGCCGGACTGATCCAGACCGTAGTCACCGAGTCGACCGTGCCCGTGATCGAGACGGGCGTCGGGAACTGCCACGTGTATGTGGATGCCGAGGCGGATCTCGAGCTCGCGCTGACGATCCTGCTGAACGCCAAGACCCAGCGGCCGAGTGTCTGCAACGCGGCCGAATCGCTGCTGGTGCACGCATCCGTGGCTTCGGAGTTCCTTGAGCTTGCCCTGCCTGCGTTGGCTGAGGCGGGGGTCACTGTGCATGGCGATCCGGCTGTCGTTGCTGCGGGCAAGGATGTCGTGGCGGCGACCGATGAGGACTATGGCCGGGAGTACAACTCGCTCGATCTGTCCGCCGCGGTGGTCGACTCGCTGGAGACTGCCGTCGACCACATCCGCCGGTACAGCTCGGGTCACACCGACGCGATCATCACCCGGTCCCAGGCGGCGTCGCGGCGGTTCGTCCAGGCGGTGGACTCGGCGGCGGTGGTGGTGAACGCGAGCACCCGGTTCACCGACGGTGGCGAGTTCGGTTTCGGCGCCGAGATCGGGATCTCGACCCAGAAGTTGCACGCGCGCGGTCCGATGGGGTTGCCCGAGATGACGTCGACGAAGTACGTCGTGATCGGCGAAGGCCAAATCCGGAGCTGAGCAGGGGCTGTCAGTCGGGGTGGGGAACTGGCCGGCTTAGTCGGGTAGGGGAGCGGGGCGGGCTTCCCAGCGGGTGGACAGGACGACTGTGGTCCGGGTCCGCACCACGCCGTTGACGCGGCGCAAGCTGCCGACCACCGCCTCCAACTGCGTCACGTCCGCTACCCGCACCTTCACCACCAGTTCCTGATCGCCCGCCACGAACCAGCAGTCCTCGACGGCGGCGATCTTCCGGACCTCCTCGACGATGTCGTCCGTCTCCACGTCGTCGCGCTGGAACAACCCGATCAGCGCGCTGGTCCCGAGCCCGACCCGCTCCGGCGCGACCACCGCGCGGTACCCGAGCAGCACCCCGCGCTCCTCCAGCCGCTTCACCCGCTCCTGGACGCTCGGCCCGGACAACCCGACCACCCGGCCCAGTTCGGCCCAGCTGGAGCGGCCGTTCACTCGCAGGGTCTCCACCAGCTGCCGATCGATCGCGTCCATGCGAAACCCTCCGTTTACCACAGATTCATAGGTAGATCAGGAGATCTGCCTTCAATTCGTTTGTGTCGCACCAGAGTACGGCGTACAATTTCAACTATCCGGGACCACTGCCCCGGAGATTCTTACAACCTTGTGAAGGACTCATGATCACCCCCGAAGTTGCCCAGGCCCACATCAACGAGCTGCGCCGGGTCGCCGCGATGTACCAGCGCGGTGGCGTCGCGCCGTCCGCCTGGCGCCGGCTGCTGACCCGCTACTTCCGGCACAGCTGACCGGTCGCGCTCCCGCGGCCCGGCAGGAGATAGGCTCTGCTCCATGCATTCCCTCCTCCTGCCGCAACTGGCGGCCTCCGAAGCAGCCAGCGAGGCGTCGCACATCTCGCCGTGGTGGTACGGCGGGTTCGCGCTGTTCGTCCTGGCCGCGCTGCTCGCCGTCACCGTGATCATGGGCAAGGGCCGGCCGCACAGCTGAGCGGCGGAGCGAGCTGACGTGGATTCCCCGGAGCGGGTCCGGCCCGGCCGTCGGCTGGGCGTGATGGGTGGCACCTTCGATCCGATCCACCACGGCCACCTGGTGGCCGCCAGCGAGGTCCAGGCGTACTTCGATCTGGACGAGGTCATCTTCGTCCCGACCGGGCAGCCCTGGCAGAAGCTGGACCGCGAGGTGTCGCCGCCCGAGGACCGTTATCTGATGACGGTGATCGCCACGGCCTCGAATCCCCGGTTCTCCGTCAGTAGGGTGGACATCGACCGCCCGGGTCCGACGTACACGATCGACACCCTCCGGGACCTGAGCAAGGTGTTCCCGGACGCCGAGCTCTTCTTCATCACCGGTGCCGACGCGCTGGCCCAGCTCCTCACCTGGCGCGACGTCGACGAGATGTTCAAACTGGCCCAGTTCGTCGGCTGTACCAGGCCGGGGACCGAGTCGCTCGAACTCCCGTTGGACAAGCTCCCGATGGACCGGATCACCCTGCTCGAAGTACCGGCGCTGGCCATCTCGTCCACCGAGTGCCGCCGGCGGGTCGCGAAGGGCAACCCGACCTGGTACCTGGTCCCGGACGGGATCGTGCAGTACATCGCCAAGCGCCAGCTCTACATCAACCACTAAGCCTGCATCACTATCAAAGGACTGGAATGCCTGCCACCGAACGCGTCATCGAGCTGCTCACCGCGGCAGCCGAGGCGGCCCACGACAAGAAGGCCGAGAACGTTCTCGCGTTCGACGTCTCCGAGCAGCTCGCCATCACCGACGCCTTCCTGGTCGCCTCGGCCTCCAACGACCGGCAGGTCCGCGCGATCGTGGACGCCATCGAGGAGAAGCTGCGCGTCGACTTCGACGCCAAGCCGGTACGCCGCGAGGGTGCTCGCGAGGGCCGCTGGGTGCTGCTCGACTACCTCGAGGTGGTCATCCACGTCCAGCACGCCGAGGAGCGCAGCTTCTACTCCCTCGAGCGGCTCTGGCGCGACTGCCCGGTGATCCCGCTGCCCGCGGCCGTGCCCGGTGCCACCGCAGAATGACCGCAGGACGACTGATCGTCTGGCGTCACGGCCGGACCGAGTGGAACCTGCAGGACAAGATCCAGGGCCAGGCCGACATCCCGCTGGACTCCGTCGGCATCTCGCAGGCCCGCGCCGCCGCCGCCCGCCTCGCGTCGCTCGCCCCAACGCGGCTGTTCTCAAGCGACCTTCAGCGCGCCGCCGCGACGGCCGGTGAGCTCGCCGCCCTGACCGGTCTCAAAGTCGAGTACGACGAGGCGTTGCGCGAGATCAACGTCGACGACTGGGCCGGCATGACGATGGAAGAGTTGGCCGCGATCCACCCGGAAGCAGCCGCCCGCATCCGCTCCGGCGAACCCCAACGCCGCGGCACCGCCGGCGAAACCGTCGAAGAGGTCGCCGAACGCTTCGCCCCGGCCCTGGCCCGCGCGGTCGAACACGCCGAACCGTCCGACACCGTCGTAGTAGCCACCCACGGCCTCGCGGCCCGCGTCGGCATCTGCTTGTTCCTCGGCATCCCCAAGGACCACTGGCCCGCCTTCGGAGGCCTCTCCAACTGCAACTGGGTGTCCCTGCTACCCAGCCGCAACAGCCGCTGGCGCATCGAAGAATGGAACGCCGGCTCCCTCCCCGAACCAGTCATGAGCGACGACCCCCAACGCTGAAACATCCGTGGTTTGGTTGGGCCGACCCCCGATTTTTCCTTCCGGCCACGTGTCAGTTAGACTTTCGCAGTCGCAAGACAGCAAGGGGCTTTGGCGCAGTTGGTAGCGCGCTTCCATGGCATGGAAGAGGTCAGGGGTTCGAATCCCCTAAGCTCCACCGCAGGTCAGAGGCCCTTTCCCGGCTGGGAAAGGGCCTCTGATTTTTGACGCGGGAGGCTAATCGGGAGGCTACGGCTTCTCATTGGCCCCGTCGTCGCCTTGGCCAGGGAAGATCGAGACAGACTCCCCTCGCCGACACCTACGCCCACCTCCGCGTGAGCACCGCCGACCTCGGCGGCCTGATCGCCGGGATCAAGTCCGGCTCGATCGCCTAGCCCGCCCAACCCGCAAGACCAGGCGCGCTCCCCACTGCAAGGGGGAGCGCGCTTTTCCCTTGCCTAGCGCGGCCATGTCAGGAGCCAGCGAACTCGGCCAGGTGCTCGTCGTAGACCTCGGCGTAGACCGCATCGATGTCGTGCCCTTGGTCGATGCAGCTCTGGTGGGCGGCTGCGATGTCGAGTTCGCGCTGTTGCAACTCTTCTAGGGCGGCAAGCTGTTCGGCGTCGAGCACCTTCGCGACGCTCAGGTCTTGCCAAGTGCGCCCGGAATCGACCAGCCTCTGTCCCTGGATCGAGTAGGCGGTCATGAACTGCTGGGCCTCTTCTTGCAGGGGAAGCCCCATCTCGTCACGGTCAGCGAAGTCATATCCCCGGTCCCGCATGCAATCCGACCAGTGGGCAGTGACCTCGGCGAGCCGCGGATCGTTCGTGGTCGCTTCCAGAGCTCGGTCGAGGTACCCGTTGATCGGGGAGTCCGCCGGCAGGTTCACCGTTCCGTTCTCGGGGAGGCCGAAATCGGCGGAGGACAGTTCGAGGCATTCCCATTCACGTGCCTGGTATCGCTTGCGTTCGGCCTCAGGCAACGTCTTGAGCGCGGCCTGGTAGGCCTTCATCTCGGTGATGGTGAGGTCCTCGTAGCTTCTGGCGAGGTCGATGGTCGTCGAATGGCCGAAGCCGTACTCGGTCCTGAAGTCCTCTTCGGTGAGATCCAGCCGTTCGAGCATCGAGGGTGATTCGGGTGGCCCGAGGTATTCCAGCCCCTCCTCGGCCATGCACTGGTCGATGAACTCGTGCCGCGCCGCCTCAGTTTCCCCAGGAGCTGCATCGTCACTCGATGACTCGGCCAGTCGTTCGATGATGGCCTGCTCGGTCGAGGTGGGTTCGCGGTCGGCGTCGGCATCGCCGGAGCAACCGCCGACGAACAGCATCGCGACGACGCCGATAGGCGCCAGAACTGCGAGGGCCTTCATACGCTGGACGCTCCTTTCAACGAAGTGGGCGAGCGCAGTACGCCCGCCCACCGATGAAGTCGAGTCTCGGGGCTAGTGACCGCGGTTGATCTCCCAGTAACTGGGGCGGGACGCAGGGCTCGAGTAGATCTGGAAGTACGCCGTGGAATTCCCGGTCTGGTCATAGAAGCGGTAGCTGTTCCAGGCGCTCGTGGTGGCGTAGCCCGCGATCGCATTGTATGAACCGTCTCTGAAACGTGCCCTGGCGGCGTATCCGTCGTTGTAGGGGTCCGCGAGCTGACCGTTGTAGATCTCATCACCGTCGCAAGTGCCGGAGACGGCGCGCTCCCTCGCAACGATGTGCCCGTTGTACGCGTAATTCATCGAACGAGCATCACCCTGCGCGTAACAGAAGGCCTCGGCCGGGGACGCGGCTACGACGAGCGCGGCCAGAAGGCCGACCGCTGAAGCGGCCGTCGTTGCGATGACACGCTTAGCCGTGGTTTTCCTGGTTCGTTTCACTTACGCACCTTTCGGATTCGTTTGGACTGAAGGTTGGGCTCTGCCGGGCCCCACTTGGGTTCGGAAGGGACCTGGACCTCGGCGTGCCACGCGCTGCGACCGCTGGCGGGACACCCAAATCGCCGAAGTCGTTCGGTTCCTCGATGAGTTCGAGAGCCGGGCAATCCACCGAAACCATCCTTCCCCGCTGGAAGGAGGGTTTGCGAGGCGGGATACCGGCGGGACACCGGCGGGAATACCTAGTCACCCCACCGCCGGAGGCCAATCGGGTCGCCCTCGTCATCTGTGCGGCTGCGCTTCGCTTGCCGCGAGCGGGGGCTTCGCCACCCGCACCCCCTTGGCTGTGGCTGAGGTCGGCTGTCCTGGAGCAAAGTCGCGTTTGCGGACTCGAACTAGGGTTTCAGGTGGACATGTCGACGGGCGAGAGGATCGGACATGACTGAGGCGCTGGTGCTGGCCGGCGGGGGTGTCAGCGGGATCGCGTGGATGACCGGGTTGCTGGCGGGACTGGCCGACGCGGGTCAGGACGTCACGGGGGTCGACGTGATCGTGGGGACGTCCACGCGCAAGCCGGCCGCCGAGGCGGGCCGCGCCCAGGGGCGTGGGCTGAAGATCGAGTGGAGTCGGACGTAGGCGCGATGGGAGAGAACGACACGAAGCTGTGCCGAGCTTCTCGCCCGCGACGGCGAGTACGCCGCCCTGGCAACTGAGCTCCCGGACGCTGAACGTCCGCAATCGGGGGTACGTTGCGGGCATGTCCGATTTCACGATCAAGGCGCTCACGCCGGAGACGTTCGATGACTTCGCCGCTCTCGTCGAGCGGAACAAGGGCATGTTCGCCAGCTGCTGGTGTACGCATTTCCATCCCGACTGCGCGGAGAAGGGCCAGAGCGCCGAGGGGAACCGGGCGCTCAAGCAACGTCTGGTGGCCGACGGGATCGCGCACGCCGCGCTGGTCTACGACGGCGATCGGGCCGTCGCCTGGGCGGAGTACGGATCACCCGAGGAGCTGCCCAACATCCAGCACCGCAAGGAGTACGTCGCCACTGCCGAGCGACTGCCCGACTACCGAGTCACCTGCATCCTGGTCGAGCGCGGCGTTCGCGGTCAGGGCCTGGCGGCGATCGCCCTGCGCGGAGCCGTCGAGCTGATCGCGCGGGTCGGCGGCGGCCTGGTCGAGGGCTACCCGCACGACACCGGCGGGGTCCGGAAGAAGAACTCGTCGTTCCTCTACAACGGCACCCGCACGATGTACGAGCGCGAGGGCTTCACCTACGACCGGCCCAAGGGCCTGGGCAACTGCGTAATGGTGCGCGAGGTCGCCCCAGGCACGCGCGACTGATCCGAAACCCGGACGCCCACCGGAGTCGTCGCGGTCAGTGGGATCTCTTCAGGTAGTCCACCTCACCCCCCTGCTCCATCGCGAACCGTTCCAGCTGGTGACGGCCATCCAGCAGCCGGGTCACTGCCTCTGGCGGGTGAGAAACCCCTATCGCCGCAGGCCCCTGACGAATAGCCTCGCGCTCATGACCGACGGCGACTGGAGGGATGGCGGGTTCAGGCAGCGTCGGCCCTCCGTGGAGACTCTCGCCTGGGTTGCGGCGTCGATGGGTCGGGGCAGTCGCATCGTTGGCTATCGCCGATTGACCGGTGGCGTCTGCTCCGCCGTGAATCGGGTGACTGTCGAGCGACGTGGAATGCGAACGTTCGTCGTACTGCGGCAGTACCCGGGCGGGCTTGGCCTGCAGGGGAGCTTGGAGAAGGAGATCGCCAACCTTCGTGTGGTGGCGGGAAGCGGGCTCCCGGTTCCGGGCATCCTGGCTACTGATGTTGCTGGTGCTTCGACGGGCGGCGCGCCATCGTTGCTGATGACGCGGTTGCCGGGGCATGTTCACCTCAATCCGGCGGAACCTCGGTCGTGGATGACGAGGATCGCGGAGATTGCTGTCTTGCTGCATTCCCTCGATCTCCCCGCGAAGGTGTTCAGACCTTGGACGGATTCTTGGATCGCTCCTTTGGACGGGTTTCAGGTGCCGGTCGGCGCACAGAAGGCGGCTGTGTGGAAGGCGGCGTTCGGTGTCATGGCGGCGCCGCCGCCTAAGGACACTGCCGTCTTTCTGCACGGCGATTTCCTGCCTGTCAACCTGCTGTGGTCGCGCGGGAGGATTACTGGGCTGACCGACTGGAACGGCATCCATCGGGGGGCGCGCGCGATTGACGTCGGGCACTGTCGGCGATACTTGGCGGCGCTCTACTCGCCCGAGTGGGCGGAGGAACTTCGGTCGCTCTATGAGTCGATCGCCGGGGTGACTCTCGATCCGTGGTGGGACCTGTATGCCCTGCTGCACTATGACGACAGCGGGCCGAAGTGGATCCGTGGTCAGGTCGCTGGGCGCCGTCCCGTCGATGTGCCCGGCATGACTTCCCGGGTCGAGATCGCTATCGAGACAGCGCTACGGCGCCTCGGATAACTGCGGGTTCCCTGCTGGTCGCCCTTCCGGTTCTGGCATGCCGCACAGACCCCTGCACGAAAGCCGGTCGCACTCGCATCAATCACCGGCTAATAACGAGACACCACACTAGGTCAGGTATGACCGCAGATCCTGAGTGTCCAACTGAGTGACAACCGGCCCGCATCCGACCGGACAACTACGGACGTTCGCGGACGGAGACCGGTTTTGCATCTTGGTCCTGTACGTCGATCAACAGCCCCCACGCAACTCCTTCGTCGCTGCTCCCGCCCACCCTGGGCTCGCAGCTCCTACGTCGCGGCTCGACGACAGCACGCGCCGGGACGCCATTCGTGGCGTGCTGTGGCGGGCGCCTAGTGACAACCACCGCAACCTACTTGGGACGGCCGTCGGCCAGTACTGGCGCAGCGCGATGCTCGGTCAGATCTGGTCGACTTGGGACATGTTTGCCTCACATCTCGGGGTTCAGAGGCCGAGCGTCCATTTCTTGTCTGGGCTGACCAGGGTGTTCCGATCTGGCCCCAGTTCCACGGTCATCTCGTGAAGCGGGAACCGTCCGCCCGCGTCCCATTTCGCCTGGACATGTTCGAGCTCATCCCAGAGTCGTTGTGGTCCGCTTTGGTGCACGCTGCTGCTGGCTTCTTCAGCTCGCGCCCACGATCCGTCTGCGGCGAGAAGCCACAGGATCTCGGTCCCGTCCTCGCAGGTGGCGGAGCGGTTCTCGATGTCAGGGCTGTTGAGTTCGTACAGGCAGCGAAGCTCCCAATCAGTCCATAGGTCTGGCATGGGACCGCTGAGGGCGCGCACCTGGTCACCAGGCTGGTCGCGGGCGGCGGCGTAGGCCTCATCAAGCCGCGCCGGGTAGTCGGGCTTTTGGCGGGTGCGCATGAAGTTCGCAGGGTCTGGCTGAACGCTGCCGCGAGCGATGCCGTCTTGTCCCATGTCGGCGCTGATCAGCATCGACGTCCCGACGATGGTTGTCACGATCCGGCCACCCGGTCGGAGCGCCTCGAGCCAACCGCGGGGGATTGGCCGCACTGACACGGTGGCGATGATCCGGTCGTACTCGTCGTCAGGGCTCGTAGGTTAGGGATGCATAGTCAATTCGCCAGTCGAGTCTGGCAGCATCGCTTCCGGCATGGATCGCTACCGGAAACATCTGCTCCCCGATGACAGTGAGGCGAACTTCGTACTGCTTTCGGTACTCGCTCTTGGAACAGGTGTGCCGTACCCGCGAGACCGTCATCGATCTCGGCCGCCCGTAGCAGCGTCGTCGGCAGGTACCGGTGTCGCCGGTCCGCGGTGAGGACGCCGCCGCTGAGGCCCTTTTAGCTGGACTCATCCGCTCCAATGAACTCCCGGGCATGGGCAGCATCGGAAGTGATGATTGTCCGGGGTAACCCGTGGCGGGTGCCGATCACGACTGACGTGTTTCGCTCGCTTTAGGCTGGCGGTGTGAGCCTCGACATTCCCGACCAGGTCCGCAAGACGGTCATAGCCGACGGGAACGAATCCTGGCTGGACGAACTGCCAGGCGTGGTCGACTCGCTGGCCCAGGAGTGGTCTCTGATGATCGGGCCCAGCTTCGCGGGCGGTCACGCCGCCCTGGTCGTCGAGGTGACGCTGGTTGACGGAACTCCGGCGGTCCTCAAGATCGGTGTGCCAGGTCGAGACGTCGGGCAGGAGGCCATGGTGCTGCGCCTGGCGAACGGAGGGGGATGCGTCAAGCTGTTGGGCGAGGACGTGGGTCGACGAGCCCTTCTGCTGGAGCGCCTTGGGACTCCGATGGAGGACCTCGTGGCCGACCCGGCCTGCCGCCACAACTTGCTGTGCGAAGTGGCGGTTCGCCTGTGGCGTCCGGTCGGTCCCGACGTTGACCTTCCAACCGGTGCGCAGTTGGCTGAGCAGTACGCCGATCGGCTGCCAAGACTATGGGAGCAGGCGGGGCGACCGTGTTCGCCGGCCACTGTGGCGGACGCGCTGAATTGCATGAATCGTCGTCGCCTTGCCCATGACGATCGGTCCGCGGTTCTCGTCCACGGTGATATCCACGAGATGAACGCCCTGCAGGCGAGTGACGGCAGCTACAAGCTCATCGATCCTGCCGGGCTGCGGGCCGAACCAGCGTGCGATCTCGGCACCATCGTGCGTTGCAATCCGGACCTCGGCGATGACCTCTGGGCGCGGACTGAGCAGTTGGCTTCTCGCACGGGCGTGGATGCCACCGCCATCTGGGAATGGGGAACCATCCACCGAGTCGTCAGCGGCGTCTACGCCTGCAGTATTGGCTTTCAGCCCTTCGGCGATCTGCTGCTGGCCGAAGCGGATCGCCTCACGGCGTAGTCACCGGATCGTGCAGCAGTCCGAACCTTCGGTCCCTGAATCATCGTCGGATTGGCTTCCGAAGAGCGCGACGCCGCAAGCCACCGTCCGATGGCGCGCTGTGAATGGCATGGACGAGGTCAAGGGTTCGAATCTCCTGAGCTCCACGAGCACGATGGGCGACTTGTGTCCGCGGAAAGCGCGGACCGGGTCGTCATCGTCTTTTGTGCGGCTGCGCTTCGCTTGCCGCGACCGGGGGCTCCGCCACCCGCACCCCCTTCGCTGTGGCTGAGGTTGGCTGTCGACCAGGTTCCGCGGCGGGGAGGGCGATCGTAGTCCGCCCGTCGGCTGTCACCTCGACTATCAGGTCCTCGATTCTCCTGCGGTACGCCACAGATCGTGCCAGCGCACCTGGAGCAAGGCGCGTTTGCGGACTCGAACTAGGGTTTCAGGTGGACATGTCGACGGGCGAGAGGATCGGACATGACTGAGGCGCTGGTGCTGGCCGGCGGGGGTGTCAGCGGGATCGCGTGGATGACCGGGTTGCTGGCGGGACTGGCCGACGCGGGTCAGGACGTCACGGGGGTCGACGTGATCGTTGGGACGTCCGCGGGCTCGACCGTCGGGGCGCAGCTGGGCAGTGGGCTGGGCCTGGAGGGGTTGTACGCCCGGCAGGTCGTGCCCGAACTGCAGGCCGCCGAGATCATGGTTGACGTGGATTTGGAGAGCTTCGCTGCGGAGATCGCCGCCGTGCTTCAGCACGCAACCACCGTCCCGGAGATGCGGAGCGCGGTGGGCAGGTTCGCGCTCGACGCCGCGACCGTGCCGGAGGCGGCGCGACGGGCGGTGATCGAGTCGCGGCTGCCGTCGTACGAGTGGCCCGCTCGTGCGTTGAAGATCGTTGCGGTAGATGCCGAGAGCGGACAGCCGCAGGTTTTCGATAACGCGTCGGGCGTAAGCCTGGTCGACGCTGTCACGGCGAGCTGCGCCGTGCCGGGCGTGTGGCCGCCCGCGACGATCGATGGGCGTCGGTATGTCGATGGCGGCGTCCGCTCCAGTGCGAACGCCGACTATGCCGCTGGAGCGTCACGGGTGCTGGCGATCGTGCCGCTGGGGAACGTGGAGCTGTTCCCGAGTGACAAGACCCTGGCCCAGGCCGTCGATGAGCTGCGTGCGAGTGGCGCCGAGGTCGCGATCGTCGAGCCGGACGAGGCGTCGCTGGCGGCGATCGGCGCTAACCCGCTGGACCCGTCCACGCGCAAGCCGGCCGCCGAGGCGGGGCGCACGCAGGGGCGTGGGCTGAAGATCGAGTGGAGTCGGGCGTAGGTGCGGTGGGAGAGGTTTGGGAATCGGGCACGCGTAAGAACGGCTCGAAACCGGATCCAACACGCTGCATCCCGAGAGACGAGATCGCTTTACAGTAAAGGAATGCAGCCTGATCGAATCCCCTAAGCTCCACCGCAGGTCAGAGGCCCTTTCCCGGGTAGGGAGAGGGCCTCTTTTCATGACCTGAGTGACTGCCGGTTCGCGCGCGCCTGGTACGGGTGGAGTACGGGCAGAGGGTTGTCACCGGCGACTCGTAGTCTGCGCCAGATCGAGGAGGATCGACGGTTTGTCTCCTCGGCAACTCGGTGATCGGTTCCCACCCCGACCCTGGAGGTAGCAATGACGAAGTTGATCCAGAGCATGAGCGACGGCCTGCTCTCCGTCTTCGCGCCGAAGATCCAAGCATCAGCGGCCTGTCGGCCGTGCGTCGTGTTCGGCCAGTGCGGTGGCTGCAACGGAAACCGCAGGTACAAGCGCAAGGTGTGCTATTCGGGCCCGGGGTGCCAGACGGAGACAGTTACCTGTGTAGCTCGCTCCGAGTGCGCCCCGTAGACGCGCAGAGACCCGCATGACCGGCGGCGGCGTTCGTCGAACGCCGCCGCAGGACCGCGGGGTACACGACGGAGGTGGGTGGCGAGTGGGCGTGGAGTATCTGGAGTTCGGCTGTCAGGTCCTGCTGGGCGGTGTGTTCGCCGTGTCCGCCGGCTCCAAGCTGTACTCGCGCACCGCGTTCGCGGACTTCACGGCAGCGACGGCTCGGCTGACCGGGGCGGGTGCAGGACGGGCGCGACAGCTCGCCGTCGCCGCCGTTGCGGCCGAGATCGCCATCGTCTTCGCCCTGATCGTCCCGGCGCTCGTCCCGTGGGGGTTTGCCGCCGGCATCGGCCTGCTCGCCGTCTTCACGGCGGCTATCGTCCGTTCCCTACGGGGTGGGGAGCGGACGCCATGCCGTTGCTTTGGCGCGTCGAACTCGCCGCTCGGCAGGCAGCATGTTGCCCGCAATGCCGCCCTCGCGGGGTTCGGCGTCCTCGGCATCGCCGCGGACCTGAGCGGGGAAGCGTCATCGCTGGACTTCGGGCTGGCGTGCGTTGTCGCCTTCGCCGCGCTGGTCGGCGTCGCGCTGACCGCCCGGCTCGATGACCTGATCGGTCTGTTCCGCACTACGACAGCCACGTCGTAGGTCAGCCAGGAATAGTGAAGAGAGGCTGGATTCCGTGACGACATTTCTCACCGCGCTGGTGGTCGTGGTCGGCATTGTCTGCGTGCTGAACTTGCTGCTGTTGTTCGGTGTCATTCGCCGGCTGAAGGAGCATGACCAGGCGATCGCGAAGATCCCGTACGGCGCGACGCAAGGTGCGCCCGCGGATTCGATGCGGGCTCCGGGCTCGGAGGTCGACGAGTTCACCGCGGTGAGCACGGACGACATTGCGGTGACCAAGGAGGCGCTGATTGCGGAGACGTTGGTCGGATTCTTCTCGGTGTCCTGCGCACCCTGCATCGAGAGCGCGCCGAAGTTCGCCGCATACGCCGCCGGAGTGCCTGGTGGAAAGGACAGCGTGCTCGCGATCGTCGTCGCCGACGGCGATGACGATCCGTCCGAGTTCGTCGGCATCCTCGGGCCCGGCGCCCGGGTCGTCGTCGAGGGGTACGACGGACCGGTGGCCGCGGCGTTCGGCGTGACCGCGTTCCCGACGTACGCCGTGGTCGCGGCCGGCAAGATCACCGCGAGTGCCCTCGAGTTCACCACGCTGCCAGTTCCCACGCCGGCCTGACCGGACCTCGGCGGAGATCTCGCGGTGTTGTTAAGAGTCGTCATCGCTGCCGTCGTCGCGACCGCGTCCCTCGTACTGTTCGTGCGGACGCGACGGCTGGTGGTGGTTGACGTACAGGGCGCGAGCATGGAACCGACCCTGTACGACGGCGACCGGGTCCTGGTCCGACGCGCTCCGCTGACTGCGGTCCGAACCGGTGACCTGGTCGTTGTTGCCCGCCCGCAGTCGCCCGAGTTCGCGGCGGCGGGGACCTGGGTGATCAAGCGCGTGGCTGCGATGGCAGGCGAGCAGATACCGCCAGTCATCCGGCACAGTTGGGCCGAGAACGGTATCGACGATGCGGGTTCGTTGGTGCCGGAGGGACGGCTGCTGCTGCTTGGGGACAATCCGACCCGCAGCGGGGACTCCCGGCACTGGGGCTTCACCACAGGAGATGCGGTACTCGGCGTGGTCACCAGGTCAATGCGTCCACGTGCCCGGGGTCGAACCAGATGACGACGAAGGCCCGGCGTACGGTGCGAGGGTTGGCGCCCGCGGTGGCGCTGGCCTTTCGGGAGGCACCCGCGCAGCTCGGGCTGCTGGGTGGGATCGCGCTGATCGGGGCGGTGCTCCCGGTCGCGGTCACCTGGCTGACCAAGCTGGTCATCGACTCGGTGACCGGCGGCACCGCGATCGACGGACTGCTTCCGATGGCGATCGCCCTTGCTGTGCTCGGCGCCTTGACCGCGACGCTTCCGCAAATCACGCAGTACTTCTCTGCCGAAGCGCAGCGGCGCATCAGCCGCGCGGCCAAGGACCGGCTGTATCAGGCGGTCAACCGATTCCCTGGACTCGGCCGGTTCGAGGATCCGCAGTTCCTCAACCAGTTGCGTCTTGCCGAAGCGGCCGATAGTGCTCCGGCGCAGTTGACCATCGCAACAATGCAATTGGTCAGGAACGTGATTACAGCGCTCGGCCTGTTCGGTTCGCTGTTTGTCATCACCCCGCTCTTCGCCGGCATCGTCCTGGTCGCCGCGCTGCCGACCCTGCTTGCCGAACTCGCGTTGGCAAAACGCCGGGTGAATACCACCATGCGGTTGAGCCCGGACGAACGCCGCGAGCTCTTCTACCAGATGCTGCTGTCCGATGAGCGTGCCAGTAAAGAGATCCGGCTGTTCGGCACCGGCGACTTTCTGCGCGGCAGGATGATGCGCACGATGTCGGGCATTCACGCCGCCCGGCGTGCGCTCGACCGCCGCGAACTGTTCGTCCAAAGTGGACTCGAGCTCTTCGCCGCTGCCGTCGCCGGTACGGGTCTGGTCTGGGCGATTCTCGCGGCAGGTCGCGGTGAGCTGACCGCGGGCGACATTGCCCTGTTCATCGCTGCGGTCGCGGGTGTGCAGATCGCGGTAGCCGGCATCATGTCGTTGCTGGCGCAGACGAACGAACAGCTGATGATCTTCGACCACTACACCGTCGTACTCGGCGCTCCGCCAGAGATGCCCGTTGCGGAGCATCCGGTCGCGACTCCGGAACTACGCCGCGGGATCGTCCTCGAAGATGTCTGGTTCCGCTACGACGATGGCCTGCCGTGGGTGCTACGAGGCGTGACGGTCACCATTCCGTACGGCATGGCCGTCGGTCTGGTCGGAAGGAACGGCGCGGGCAAATCCACCGTCGTCAAACTCCTGTGCCGAATGTACGACCCGACCAAGGGCAGGATCACCTGGGATGGGGTCGACCTGCGCGATCTCGATCCGGCCCGGCTACGGGACAGGGTCGGCGCGGTGTTCCAGGACTTCATGTCCTATGACCTCACCGCGGAGGAGAACATCGCGCTCGGGGACCTCACCGCGTTGGAGGATCCAGATCGGATCACTGCGGCTGCCATCCAGGCGGACATCCACGATGTCGTCGAGAAGCTTCCGAACGGCTACCGCACCATGCTCAGCCGGATGTTCGCCGATGACGACGGGTCGGACGGGACCGGAGTCCTTCTTTCCGGCGGTCAGTGGCAGCGGTTGGCGCTGGCCCGGGCCTTCCTCCGCGCCGACGCAGACCTGTTGATCCTCGATGAGCCGAACGCGGGCCTTGATCCGGAGGCCGAAGCCGAGCTGCATGCCAGGATCAGCACCTTGCGCGCGGGAAGCACCTCGGTACTGATCTCGCACCGCCTCGGTACTTTGCGCGATGCCGACCTGATCGTCGTCCTGGACGACGGAGCTGTCACGGAGACCGGCACCCACACGTCATTGCTCGCCGGCGGTGGCACCTACGCCCGCCTGTTCACCATGCAGGCGAAGGGCTACCAGAGCGAGTAAGAACGCTCAAGGCGAGCGGTCGCTGAGGGGACGCGCTGTCTACGCGAATAAGCAGGGGTGCCGACGACCTAGGCCGGAGGCAGCGGCTTCCACGGCTACGGGACGATCATGGGCAGCTCGCCGGACGGCAGCAGGACCTCGAGCTCTCGCTGACCTACGGGGACTCCGAAATCGATCTCGCGCAGCCGTACAACGAGGCGGACCAGACGCTCACCAACAAGGTGATCTGCAGCAGGCAGGTCGGGTAACTAGCAGTCCAGCTGGTCGGTTGGCGACCGTGACTAGGGCCGCGGTGGGTCTGCGATGTCGAGGACGGCCATGATGGCCGGCGCGGCCCGGGTCAAGGTCAAGAGGTCGCGCTCCAGTTGCCGGAGCCTGTCGGAGTCGGGGCCGTCCTCTGTTTCGCCCAGTCCGGCGCCTTCGGTGGCTGCGCTGATCAGTAGCGCCATCCTGGGGTGCAATCCGTCCTCGGCCAGGTCCTTGTGCCAGCGGGATTCGAGTTCTTCGATGTACCGGCGTATCGCGGGCTGGAGGGCGAGCTGAGCCAGGAGGAGCTGGTCGCTCGCCTCTTCCGACGGCTCTATCCCGGCGAATGACGCTCGGATGTAGGCGCGGGCAAGGCGGCCAGGAGCGGTGTCATCCTTCGACAAGGCCTCCTTCACCGAGGCCTCGAAAGCGGTGTACAGGTTCTCCACCAGCGCGAGCATCAACTGCTCCCGCGTCTGGAAGTGGTGCATCAGCCCGCCCTTGGACACCTTGGCTTCCTGCGCGATCGCGTCGAGCGACACGCTCGGCCCCGCTCGGCGGACCGCGTCCGCCGCCGCGTGGAGGATTCGCGCCTTCGTCCGTTCGGCATCTCTGATCTTTCCCATCTCGACCTCCTGCGTCTCAGCTCATGTTACCAACCGACCAGACGGTCTGTTACGGTGGGCGGCGCGAAGCGGTCACAGGGAAGATCCTCTGAGAAAGGTCTGAAGCGAAATGGAACTCAAGCGCCAAGTGGTCACGCGTCGGGGCGTCCTCCTAGGTGCCGCTACCCTCGCGGCCGGCACTCTCGCCGCGTGCTCGACGGGAGCACCTCGGAAGAACGATGGCGACCATGAGTTCGATGTCGTCGTTGTCGGCGCGGGTGCCACCGGCCTGAGCGCCGCCAGGGACCTGGCCGATGCCGGGAAGAAGGTCATGGTCGTCGAGGCCCGGGATCGGATCGGCGGCCGCATGTTCACCGATCGGACGTCGATGCCCGTCCCGATCGAGCTCGGGTGTGAGTTCATCCACGGGGCGAATGCCTCGACCTGGGAACTGGTCCGCAAGTACAACCTGAAGACCCACTTCGCGGGCACCCACATCTCCCGCACCCAACTGGGCGGCCGATGGGAGACGACCGACCAGGCCGGCGTCCCACCGGAGTACAAGAACTTCCAGGTCGTCGGCGGCTACAACCAGATCCTCCTCCCGCTCGCCGAAAACCTCCCGCTGCAGCTCAAGACGGTGGTGAAGCGCGTGGAGCACTCGACTTCCGGAATCGTCGTCCAGGCCGAGCAGCAGGGGCGTGCCGTCACCTATCGGTCGCGCTACCTGGTGATGACCGTGCCCGCCGCAGTACTGGCCGCCGGCGCCATCGAGTTCTCCCCGGCCCTGCCAACGGAGAAGGTCGAGGCCATCAAAGCCGCGCCTCAGCCGGACACGTCGAAGGTGCTCATGCAGTTCGATCACCCCGTGCTTCCAGGTGATGCCGATTGGATCCGCGAGGCGGGTATGTCGGACTTGACGTACATGTGGCGGTCCTCGCCGGGGCTACCCGAGTTCAAGGGGCAGGTTGTCGGTACGGCGGCGGACGTGGGCGAGGCCACTCGCATGCTGGCCATGCCCGCCGAACGCCGTTATGCGGAATTCCTCGACCTGATCCGGGGAGTAGTCGGTGACCCCAAGCTCGTACCCGTCAAGGTCGTCGAGCACGAATGGGCCAAAGACCCCTTCGCCCTCGCGCCCATGACAGACACGGAAGAAATGGACGAGCAGATCCCCGAAGTGATCTACCGCCCGGACAACGACAGCCTGTACTGGGCCGGTGTCGTCACCGACCAGGTCGACTACTCCCGTGAATCCGGCCGGGAGGTCGCCGCCGAACTGATCAAGCGACTCGCCTCGAAGTAGAGAAAGGACAAGCACAATGGAGCACAGCCTCCCCCGGGTAGGCCGCCTCGGCCTGGTCGCCGTTGTCGCCGCGGAAGCAGTCGCGAGCGCCCGCGCCGCGCTCGCACCCGCTGAGCCGCAGAACACTCCACTCGCAGGGTCGTGGAAGCCAAACCTCGCCGGTGGGTTGGACCGCGACCTCGACGTGATCGTGATCGGCGCGGGCGTCGCCGGACTGAGCGCGGCCCGGGACCTGATGGACGCCGGAAGGAACGTCATCGTCCTCGAAGCCCGCGACCGCATCGGCGGGCGCCTGTGGACCCAGACGGGCGCCTTGTCGGCCCCGGTCGAACTCGGCGCCCAGTTCATCCACGGGAGGAACGCCTCGACCTGGGAGCTGGTCCGCCGGCAGGGGCTGCGAACGCACACCCACAGCAACACCTTCTCCCGCACCCGCGTGGGCGGCCCGTGGAAGCGGAAGAACCGCAAGTTTCCCTACAACTTCCAGGTCGTCGGCGGCTATCAGAAGATCCTGGCCCCCCTTGCCCACAACTTGTCCATCCAGCTCAACACGGCGGTGCATCGAGTAGAGCACTCCCGCGGACACGTCATCGTCCACGCCGAGTACGAAGGACATCAGGTCACGTACGACGCAGACGCCGCGGTGCTAGCGCTGCCGGTCGCCGTACTGAACGCCGACACCGTCGAGTTCTCCCCGGCGCTGCCGAAGGAGAAGGTCGAGGCCTTCAGCGCCGTGCCGCAGGTCGCGATCTCCAAACTCATCATGGAGTTCGACCGGCCGGTGTTCCCCGACGATGCTGATCACGTCATCGAAGCAGGCCAGAAGCTGTGGTTGATGAACGGGGCCATGGGGAACCCCCGCTACTCGGGGAGGATCATCGTCGCCGGAGCCGAGGGCGCCGAAGCCGAGCGCATGCTGACCCTGCCCGCGGAACAGCGCCATCGTGAGTACCTCGAGGTGATCCGCGGCATCGCGGGCGACCGCAGCCTCACACCGACCAACGTCGCGGAACATCTGTGGGCCGAAGACCCTTTCGCCCGCGCCGCCTTCTCCGACTCCTGGAACGTGCGTGGCGTCCGGAAGATCTATCAACCGGTCTACGACACCCTGTTCTGGGCCGGCGTCGTCACCGACCAGGTCGACTTCTCCCACGACAGCGGCAGGCAGGCAGCCGCCCAACTACTCAGCCGACGATCTCCGCATGCCCTCCTTCAAGAGGCGTGATGAGCGTGGTGAATCCGGAAGCGGTGCGTCCGGGATGGGTTCTAGCATCTGGCTATGGATCACGAGTTCACCGGTGAGGTCATCGAGTGGCGTGGCCCGGCGCCGTACTACTTCGTCGCCGTGCCGGAGGAGGAGAGTGGCGCGCTGCGGGGCTCGGCCTCGGGTGCGGGGTACGGGTGGGGGATGGTTCCGATCAGGGCTCAGATCGGGAGCACCGAGTGGAAGACGTCGCTGTGGCCGAAGGACGGTGGCTACCTGCTCCCGTTGAAGGACGCCGTGCGCAAGCCCGAAGGACTGGATGCAGGCGACGCGGTGGACGTTCGACTCAGGTTCGAAGCGCTGCCCCGCAAGCAGAAGCCGCTGGCCAAGCGGGTGCCCGTTCCTCGGCCGACGGGCTCGCGGGATCCTGTCACCGCCGAGCAGCTCACGATCGTTCCGGCGAACCAGGCGGCTTGGGAGGATCTGCAGGCGGTCTTCGGCTCCGCCGGCGACACCGCACGGTGCTGGTGCCAGCGGTTCCGGATGCTGCCCAAGGAGTCCTGGGCGTCTGAAGGTCCCGAAGAGCTCGCCGCCCGGCTCCGCGACCAGGCCAGCTGCGGAAACCGAAAAGCGCGGTCGACGAGCGGTCTGGTCGCGTATCTCGATGGCGAGCCCGTCGGCTGGTGCGCCGTCGCGCCGCGGGCGGACCACCCGAGGCTGCTGCGCGACTACCGCGTCCCGTGGCTGGGTCGCAACGAGGACAAGGCCGACACCACCGTCTGGTCCGTGACCTGCTTCGTCACCCGTGTCGGCTACCGGCGCAGGGGAGTCAGCCGCGCACTCGCCCGTGCAGCCGTCGGGTTCGCCCGTGAATCAGGTGCCGGTGCTGTGGAGGGCTACCCGGACTTCGTGGACGGCGGGTCCGTCGGCACTCTTGCCATGTTCGCCGACGCCGGGTTCGCCGAGGTAAGCCGGCCGGGCAATCGCCGGGCAGTCATGCGCATCGACTTCTGAGCTCTCTCGGATTCGCTGCGAAACAACGAGTTTGCAGGTCGCTTCCTTGATCACCGCGCCAAGTTGCCGGCCCAGGCCCGCTGAACACCGCCAACACCGACATCCGCCGGGAGATCCTGAGGTCCCACGATCACCGGATTCCGGTGATGCCGTCTCACCTGACGGCATCGGACCATCTAGCTGAGTGATGACCCGTCCCGTACGACTGCTTCACCAGCGGTTAACTGCCCGGCAGCATCCGGCAACGGAGGGAAGACCTGTGACCACCATCGGCACGACGTCGCGGAGGCCGATCGCGGTGGTCGGTGCGACCGGCCTCCAGGGCGGGGCCACGGCCCGCGCACTTCTGGGCGCCAACGTTCCGGTGCGGGCGTTGGCACGCCGCACCGACTCCGACGCGGCGCGCGCCCTGACTGAGCTCGGCGCCGATCTCGTCGCGGCTGACCTCGACGATCCCGAAGGCCTTCGCGCGGCCTTCACCGGCGTGGACGGAGTCTTTGCCATGACCACACCCGGACCTGACCAACGGACCGACCTCGAGGTGACGCACGGGCAAGCGATCGCCGACGCGGCAGCTGCAGCCGGCGTCCCGCACGTGGTCTACAGCTCGGTCGGCGGAGCGGAGCGCCACACCGGGATTCCCCATTTCGACAGCAAACGCGAGGTGGAGGAGTACCTCGTCGCGCGTGGCCTGTCGACCACCTTCGTACGGCCGGTGTTCTTCGTGGACAACTTCGCACAGTTCATGACACCGACCATGGAGGACGGCACGCTGATGGTGCGGATACCCCTGCCGCCCGGAATCCCTCTACAGATGATCACCGCCGAGGACGTCGGTGCCGTCGCCGCGGCTGCGGCGCTGGACCCCGACCGCGTCCCCGGGGGGTCGATCGAAATCGCTGGCGACGAACTGACAGGCGAGCAGATCGCCGAGGCCTACCAGCACCGCTACGACGTCCCCGCACGGTACGAGCCTCTGCCGATCGAAGTGCTCGGTGACGACGCAGACCAGCGAGCGATGTTCGAATGGCTCACCCACCTGCCGGCATACCAGGCCGATTTTGCCGCCACTAAGGCGTTGGCACCGCGAACGAAGACCTTAGGACAGTGGTTATCGACCCGACCCGATCTGTGAAGCACCCGGCCGGCGCAGAGCCCGAGGCCAACTCAGATTCATCCCGGCGGGGTGACGTTGCCATGCCTTCTGACGCACAGGATGGAGGCAGTGCGAGCCAAGGGCGGGCGGATTGATCGAAGGCGAGGAGAGCGACATGGCCGCGTTTACGGTGTGGAAGTTCGATGGTCCGGATGAGGCTGGGGTCGCCGCTTCGGTCCTCAAGGACTGCGAGCGGGAAGGAATGGTGAAGATCCTCGACCACGCGGTCGTCTCGTGGCCGCAAGGCGCCTCGCAGCCGACCACCAAGCAGGGCCACGAAGAGAACTGGCGTGGGACCGGGTGGGGAGCTTTCTGGGGGATCCTGCTCGGGGCCCTCTTCTTCGTGCCGGTGATCGGCGGGGTAGCCGGGGCCGCGATCGGTGCGATCAGCAAGATGACACAGGATGCAGGCATCACCAAGGACCAACTGGAGAAGATCCGCACCGAGGTGACACCAGGAACCTCGGCCCTGTTCGTGGTCACCGAGCACGGCGATCTCGACCGCGTAGGCGAACGTTTCCACGGCATGCACAGCAAGCTCATCGCCACGAACCTCACCGATGCCGAGCGCCAGGTGCTGCTGGAGACCTTCAGCGGCAAGTGAAACCGGTGGAGGGGTGCCCGCTCACGCCAGGAATCGACACACACCCCTGGAGGTCGTACGGACGCTGCCCTCGGCCGACAAGCTGCTCGGCCGAGGGCAGAGGACGTTCAGCTGACCTTGAGCTGGTCTGTGCCGTGGCCGATGTGGGCGGTGAGGAGGCCTGCGGATGTCACTTCCGCGTACTCCGCGGTGTGGTACCTGAAGATGCTGCCGGACGCTGGGCCCTTCTTCGCCTCGACTGTCCATCGCAACTCGTGGAAGAAGTACCAGTCGTCGAAGTGCTTGGTGATGATCTCGATGCTGAGGACGGAGTACTGGGCGTAGAAGTCCTGGAGGTACGCCCTCAGGTCCTCGTTGGTGTGCAGGTTGACCAGGGTGCCGGTCTGCGCGACGTAGTCGCGGACGCCTGTCTGGATGTCGGGGTGAGCCTTCTCGACGATCGAGTCGACGTCGCCCTTGCGGTACGCGTCGAGAAGCGACTCATGCAGTTCCGCTACTGCGAAGCGGTCGGCCCACCGCCCGTTGGCCGGGTCCCCTTCCATCCTGTCCTGCTGCGTCCCGGTCCAGAACAGCTCGCCGGTGATGCCCTCGGACCCCATCGTCGGGAAGAGCACGATGACCGGTCCGTCGGCCTCCGCGCCACTCAGCTTGTCCCGCGCGCGTCCCAGTCCGCTGACGAAGGTGTACCAGGAGGCGTTGATCTCAAGGAGGGGGCGGAGTCCGACCACGGCGGTGTACCGGTGCATGTTGCGGTAGCTGCGCTCGATGTCCTCGATCGTCGTGACGATGCGCTGGTTCGGAATCTCCTTCCCCTCTTGCCTTTCGGGAAGGACGGTGTACGCGTAGGGACCGCTCGGAGCCAGCGTCGCCAGGATGTCGTCGACGATGTCGACGTACTCCGCGTGGATGTGCCTCCACGCGGTCGCAGCGCTTTGCACCTGCAGGTCTGAGGTGGTGAGCAGTTCCTCGACCTTGACCCGGTCTTTCATCTTCATCCCGCTTTCAGTCGAAGGTGATGACGACCTTGTCGGTGGCCTCTGGAGTGCCCGCGAGTTCCAGGCCGCGCTTCACGTCGGCGGCGGGAACCAGGTCGCTGATGATGTTGGCGTACTTGTCCTGGTGCTCGATGATCGCGTCGGTGACCTCGAAGATCTCCGTCGGATATCCCATCGCCAGGCGGATGTCGACCTCCGTCGGGAGAATCGCCAGGAAGTCCACAGGTACTGGCTTCTTGTGCACGGCGATGATGGTCAGGACGCCGCGATGCTTCACCGCCTCCAGTGCGGTCGCGATGACGGCGGGGACGCCGGCGGCGTCGATGTAGACGTCGGTCGCCGGCTTGACCGCCCCGAGGAAATCGGCGGCCTCGCCATGGAGTTCCTTCAGCCGCGAGATGACGTCTTCCTCCGCGGAATTGATGACGGCGTCCGCACCGACCCGAAGTGCCTTCTCCAGGCGGTTGGCCACGATGTCCACGACCACGACGTGCTCGGCGCCCTTGGCCTTCAGGCCGATCGCGGCGCCCAGTCCGACCGGACCGGCTCCGAAGACGACCGCCCGGGTGCCCTTTCCCGCGCCGGACCGGTTGACACCGTGATAAGCCACGGCCATCGGTTCGTTGAGCGCGGCGACGTGCCACGGCAGGCTGTCAGGGATGACGCGGAAGTGCACTCCAGCCTCGGCGTTCCTCAGGACGAGAACCTCGGACAGGCCGCCCTGGGCGCCGCCGTTGCCGATGATGCCGTCGGAGGCCGCCATGGGATTGACCACGACATGGTCGCCGACCTGTACGCCGGACACCTCGGAGCCGACCGCGATCACCTCGCCGGCGGCCTCGTGGCCAAGCGGGGTCGCCCCCTCGCGGGGAGCGATTCCTCCCCAGTGGATGTAACTGGTGTCCGACCCGCAGATACCGCAGGCTCTGACCCGCACCGTGACGTCGGCGCGGCCGGCCTGTGGCTCCTCGATCTCGACGACCTCGACCGTTCCCGGGGCGGTCACCATGACGGTTCTCATCTGGCATCTCCTGAGTCGTTTGGTTCTTCGGCAGCTCCACTCTAGCCACTTTGTGGCAGTCACTGCCATTTGGGCGTGCAGCGACAGAAAGAGGTAAGGTGGTGGGCACCACCCTGTCTGGAGGAGAAACATGAGCACGATCGACGGAATGGATCTCGGGCGCTTCGGGATCTGGACGTTCGACCTCGAGTTCCAGCCGGCCAGCCTGGCGCGGGAGTCCGTGCAGGAACTCGAAGAGCTCGGCTGGTCGGCGTTCTGGTTCCCGGAGGGCGCCGGGCGCGAGGCGATGACCCAGGCCGGGTTCCTGCTCTCTTCTACCGAACGCATGACCATCGTCAACGGCATCGCGAAGATCGGGGCCCGCGAGCCGCGGTGGACCCAGGGCGCGGCGGTGCTCCTGGCCGACGCCTACCCGGGCCGCCACCTGCTGGGTCTCGGTGTCGGGGATCCGCGAACGAAGCCGCTCCAGGCGATGGGGGACTACCTCGATGCCCTGGATGCGACGGTCAGCGCCAATCCCCAGCCCGGTACGCCGGTGCGCCGCCTGCTCGCGGCGTACGGGCCGAAGATGCTCGAGTTGGCCCGCGACCGGTCCGACGGCGCGCACACCTATCACGTGACCGTGGGGCACACGGTGCAGGCGCGGGAAGTGCTGGGCGCCAAGCCTTTCCTCGGCGTCGAGCAGGCGGTGCTGTTCGAGACCGACGCGGACGTGGCGCGCTCGATCGCGCGCGAGCACCTGCACATGTACTTCACCCAGAAGTACAACATCGCCAAGTTCCTGCGCCTGGGCTATACCGAGGCGGACATCGACGGCGGCCGCGGCAGTGACCGGCTCGTCGACGACCTCGTCATCTGGGGCGACCTCGACACCGTCGTCGGCAAACTGCACGGCCACCTCGACGCCGGCGCCGACCACGTCGCCATCCAGGTCCTCGGCACCGAGCTGGGCAGCACGGCCATGCCGCACTGGCGACGGCTTGCGGAGGCGCTGCTTCCCGAGCGAACCGCCGTCTGACTGGAAAGCTCATGGCACAACCGTTGACCCCCGCCGAACAGATGGCGCGATTCCTCGAGCAGAGCGGCCCTGTCTCGCACGCACCGTCCACCTCGGCCACCGATCCGTTCTTCTCCTACGATCGCCCGGAAACCCACGGGGTGCACGTCGAGCAGGTTCGAGTCCCGATGCGCGATGGCAGTCAGCTCACCGGTGAGCTGCATCGACCTGCGGGCACGGACGGCCTGCCGACGCCCGGCCGGTTCCCGGGCCTCGTCTACGAGTTCAACGGGTACGACGCGGTGCCGCTCTTCGCTGCCGGTGCGCGGCACTTCGTGACCCGCGGCTACAACGTCGTGGTCTGCAATGTCCGGGGGACCGGAGGTTCGGACGGTGTCATCGACCCGTTCGGCCCGCAGGAACAATCCGACAACTTCGACCTCGTCGAATGGCTGGCCGCTCAGCCGTGCTCCACCGGCAGGATCGGCCAGCTGGGGGTGAGTTATGGCGGGCACAACACCCTGCTGTCCGCGGTCAACCAGCCGCCGCACCTGACCGCGGTGATCGCCGCCCAGGCGTTCAGCGACTGGTACGACAACACCATCTATCACGGCGGGATCCCCAACGCGCAGATCCGGGAGTGGCAGCGCAACACGGCCCCCAGCACGCTCGAAACCTATCCGCAGCATCCGCTCTTCGACGACTACTGGCGAGAGCGCAGCGTGAAGGCTCGCTGGGACCGGCTTCGCATCCCGGTGCTCGACGTCGGCGGCTGGGTCGATCACTACCGCGCCGGCATGGTCGAAAACTTCCGCGCGCGCCAGGGGAACGTGTGGATGGTCGCCGGGCCATGGGAGCACGGCATGGTGCCCGGCCAGTTCGAGGACATCGGCGCGGCCGCCTACCTGGCCTGGTTCGATCACTGGCTGTCCGAGCTGCCCGGTTTGTTGCCTGAGGCCAAGGTCACCTCGTACGAGATGCCGGCGGAAGGCTGGCGGCAGTACTCCACTTGGCCGCCCGCCGAGTCGCGGACAGTGAGCCTCAGCCTGGCTGCCGACGGGGAACTCCAGGCCGGCACCGAGACGCCGTCCAGCACTGGTGCCTTCGAGGCAGGCGACGGACAGCTGAGTTTCCAGACCAGGCTGCTGGACGCGGACCAGGTAATCACGGGCGGGATCGAGGCCATGGTACGAGCGTCGTTCACCGCCGATGACGGCAATCTCGCCGTGGCGCTGGAAGACCTCGCACCGGACGGCACCGCGACGCGCCTCACCAACGGCTGGTTGCGTGCCAGTCATCGGGAGGGCAACGAAGCCCTTGCCCCAGTGGACCCTGGCACCGATTACCGCTTGGAGATCACGCTGTGGCCCGCCCACCACCGGGTGCGCGCCGGCCATCGGCTCAGGGTCACGGTGTCCAGCCGCGACTACCCACTCATCGACAACGATGCCCCGGACGGCACGGTGACCGTATGGCTGGGCGCCAACGGTTCTGCCCTTCGCTACCATGCGCTGTCAGGGGAGGTGTAGATGCCCAGCGATCAGAAGGCGCGAGTCTCGTCGACGACCACGCGGACCGGACGGCCGCCGCTCACCGAACGGCGTAAGACGGAGACCCGCTTGGAGGTCGCGCGTGCGGCGGTAGGGCTGTTCCTCGCCAAGGGTGTCGCGGGCACTTCCGCTGACGAGATCGCCGAGGCGGCCGGCATCTCGTCCCGCACGCTCTGGCGGTACTTTCCGACCAAGGACAGTTGCGTCACCCCCCTGCTGACCGGCTGCATCGAGCTCATCGCGCGGTTCTTGCAGTCCTGGCGCAGCGATCAGACCATGGCCGAGGTGTTCGACACGATCGGGTTGCACGAGAACATCGCCGATCGAACGACGATGCTGAACCTGGTGCGTTTGACCAGGACCGAACCGGGTCTGCGTGCGGTGTGGCTGGAAGCGCACCGGCACGCCGAGGCGGCGTACGCTGAAGCGCTCGCTCGCCGCGCCGGGCTGCCCAGCCCCGACCTGGCCGTCACTGTGCAGGCCGCGATGCTCACCACTGCTCTGCGGGTGGCCGAGGAGCACTACGCGTTCAACACCGACCACGCCGACGCTGACACCCGGGACTTCGAGGCGGCGATGCGTGAGGCCCTGCTGATCGCCGCCCGCACCTTCTCGTCCTGAGAGAGCAGCTTTCTCGCACCGAAGACTCGCGGGCGGGGAAAATCCCAGAGTCCGTAGTGGCGGCCAGGGGCGTGGCCGCCACTGAGGTGCGGTTGCCGTTCCTAGCAGGCGGCGGTTCTCTCGTACTGATTGGTGTGGTAGCCGAGGGTGTTGCTTTCCGTTGACTTGTAGGTGGAGATAACGCCGTACCCGATCGACCTGCAGGAGCTGTCAGGCCCGTTGTTGACGATCACCTTGCGACGCTCGGGGGTGGTTGCGCAGCCTTTGAAGGTCCACTTCCAGTCACGGGTCCAGGTCGCGGTGTCGGGGATGTGCTTCCAGAGGGTGTAGGTCACAGTGATGCCGCAGGTAACTTGGACAGCGGCATTCGCGGTACTCGGGGCGACCAGCACCCCTGTCAGTGCGCCGGCGGCCAGCATCAGACCTAACGACTTCTTCGGTATCTTTCGCACGCGATCCTCCTCATGCTTGGCCGAAGCGCGGCTTGCGCGCCTCGCGCCAAGACTGCTGTGGCGTCGATGGTCGCAGCCATGCCGGCTTCCAGGAGCGCAACGACGTAAGCAATGTGATTTGGATCGGATTGCTTACCGGCCGGCGTCCGCTACGAGGTAGAACACCGTGTCAGGGGCCGTGTCAGGGGCGTGGCGGAGGCGTGTCAGGGGCGGCCTCGATGGTTGTTCACATGACCAGTTCAGAGATTGCAGCATCAGAGCTGCGGGACCGCGAGCCTGCGATCCTGGTGCAGAACCTAGAGAAGTCCTATAAGGAGTTGCACGTCCTGCGGGGCGTGGACTTCGAGGTGGCGCCGGGCAGCATCTTCGCCCTTCTCGGCTCGAACGGAGCCGGCAAGACCACGATCGTGAGAATCCTCTCCACGCTGCTGAAATCAGACGCCGGCACCGCCACCGTCAACGGATTCGACGTCGCGGCGGACCCGCTCCGGGTTCGGGAGTCCATCAGTCTGACCGGGCAGTTCGCCGCGGTCGACGAGATCCTCTCCGGTCGGGAGAACCTGGTGCTGGTCGCCAAGCTGCGGCATCTGAACGGCCCTGGCCAGGTGGCGGATGAGCTGCTCGCACGCTTCAGCCTCACCGAGGCGGGTGCGCGGAAGGTGTCGACGTACTCCGGAGGCATGCGCCGTCGCCTTGACATCGCCATGAGCCTGATCGGGGAGCCGAAGGTGATCTTCCTCGATGAGCCGACGACAGGGCTCGACCCGGAGGCGCGCATCGAGGTGTGGAAGGTCATCGAGGGGCTCGCCCGGCAGGGGACCACGGTTCTGCTCACCACGCAGTACCTCGACGAGGCCGAGCAACTCGCAGACCGGATCGCCATCCTCCATCAGGGGCACATCATCGCGAACGGCACTCTCGCCGAACTGAAGCAACTGCTCCCACCGGCGAAGGTCGAGTACGTCGAGAAGCAGCCGACCCTGGAAGACATCTTCCTCGCGCTCGTGGGGAACGACGGCACGGACGAGGACCAGTCATGACCACACACTTCTTCGGAGACACGGCCACCCTGCTGGGCCGCTCCATGCGTCACATCTTCCGCAGCGTGGACACGATCATCACCACCGCGATCACCCCGATCGCGATGATGCTGCTGTTCGTCTACGTTTTCGGCGGGGCCATCGACACAGGCACCGACAACTATGTCAACTACCTGCTGCCGGGAATCATGCTGATCGCGATCGCGTCGGGCATCGCGTACACCGCCGTTCGGTTGTTCACCGATCTGAAGGGCGGCATCTTCGAGCGATTCAACTCCATGCCGATCGCACGATCGTCGGTGCTGTGGGCGCATGTTCTGACCTCGCTGGTCGCGAACGCGCTCTCGGTCGTGATCATCGTGCTGGTAGGCCTCCTGATGGGGTTCCGCACCTCGGCGGGTCCACTGGCCTGGCTCGCTGTTGCCGGAATCCTGGCGCTGTTCACCCTGGCACTCACCTGGATCGCAGTCCTCGCCGGCCTTTCGGCGAAGTCTGTGGACGGTGCCGCCGGATTCTCGTACCCGCTGATCTTCCTGCCGTTCATCAGTTCGGCCTTCGTGCCCACGGACACCATGCCGGCTGCGGTGCGCGCCTTCGCCGAGAACCAGCCGGTCACGTCGATCGTCAACACGATCCAGGCCCTGTTCGCGCAGCAGGCGGTCGGCAACGACATCTGGGTCGCTCTCGCCTGGTGCCTCGGCTTCCTCGTGCTCGGCTACGTCCTGGCCATGCGCGTCTACCGGCGCAAGATCAGCTAGCGGCTCTGTCAGAACCATGCTCGGGCTGACGCTGCAGCTTCACCGGCTAGGTCGGCTGAACCCTCCACCAACGGATCACTCAAGAGCCAAGAAGAGAGTCATCATGCCTACATTCGCCACGCCGGGGCCGATCGCCGCGACCGTCGAGGTCGCCGGAGCTCAGGTACGGGTCACTGCCAGCGACCGGACCGACACCGTGGTGCAGGTCGAACCCATCGACACCGCGAACCGGAAAGACGTCAAGGTTGCCGAGAACACCTTGGTCGACTTCGCCGACGGCCAGCTGTCGGTCAAAACGAAAACCCCGGGGGACAAGGACGGCTCGGTCGCCATCACTATCGACCTGCCCACCGGCTCCAGCCTGGTCGCGCACCTGGCGTACTCGGAGGTGAACACCGAGGGCGCACTGGGCGCGAGCGAGCTGCACATGGCATCGGGTCAGGTCCAGCTGGACCGCATCGACGCATTGACGGCGAGCGTCTCCTCCGGTGAGGTCGCGATCGGGCACGTCGCCGGACGTGCCGACATCGACGGATCGGCGTTCACGCTGCGGATCGGCGAGGTCGACGGTGCGGTCGGGTTCTCGACCTCGGGCGGGCAGACCTGGATCGGCCACGCCGCGGCCGACCTCGATCTCCACAGCGCCAGCGGCGACTTCGACATCGACCGCGCCGACGGCCATGTCACCGCCGAGACCTCCAGCGGTGCCATTCGGATCGGGCGGATGACAGCGGGCCGGGCGAAGCTGCGGAACGCCTCGGGCAACATCGAGGTCGGCATCAGCGAGGGCACCGTTGCCTCCATCGACGTCGACAGCGAGCGAGGAGCGGTGCACAACTTCGTCTCCTCGCCGACAGAGGCGGGCGCGTCCGACGACAAGGTCTCGGTTTTCGCCCGCACGCGGCATGGTGACATCACCATTCAGCGCGCGGCCGGCTGAGCTCTCAGAGAGCGAAGGTGGCCTCGACCAACTGAGACCAGTCCGTTTCCAGACCCTCTTGCGTCACCTCGGCGAACCGCGCCTCGCCGAGGTGACGTCGTACGTCCCGCTCGATCCTGATGGCATCCGGGTGGGAGCGATCCGGCGTACCGCGGACGTGGTCGCCGGCCGCCAGCAACCGCGCGGCTTGTTCGTACTGCTCGAGGCGGAGGGCCAGGTCCGCGACGCCGATGAGCATCGGTGCGATCGTGACCGGGGCTCCTGCCTCGGATGCCGCCTGCCAGGCAGCCACGCGATGGGTCCGGGACTCCCGGACGTCGTCGGCCAGGTAGCCGCGCAGGTGATGGATCTCCGCGCGGAGGTTCGGCTGTTCCGCGGCATCACCCAGCAGGGTGGTCGCGAGGCCGAGTTGACGGCGGGCCTGGTCGGCGTCGCCACCCAGCCGAGCGAGCTCCGCCTTGGCGAGCGCCAGGTCGACCAGAGCGTACGGCCAGGTGACGCCTTCGGCGCTCCGCTCGGCGTCGGCGATGGCGGCTGCGCTGGCGTCCAGGTCGCCGTTGAGCCAGTACAGCACTGCCTGCTGGGTGCGCACCTCGATGACATCCTCGACGGCGCCGACTTCGGTGAGGGGCCCGATCGTCTGCTCGTAGCACTCGCAGGCAGCGGCGAACTCACCCCGCCTGGCCAGCAGGGACGCCAGCTCGGACAGGGTCAAGAAGATCCCGAACCGTTCGCCGAGCGCCCGGAACTCCGCGAGCGCCTGCACCACCTGGGCCTCCGCCTCGGGGCCGCCCTGGCCGAAGACGATCTGCATCTTCGCGACCTGCCAGCGAGCCGTGGCGCGGACCCAGGGGTCGACGCTCTCGAGCAACGCCCCGAACGCGGTCACTGCTTCCTCCGGCGCCCGCAGCAGAGCTTCCAGCGGGATCGAGAATCCCAGCAGCGGGTGGTCGCTCTGGCTGAGCTGGCTGAACCGATACGCCTTCTGGATCCATTCCGCGCCCAGGTGTTCGTCGCCCCGACTGGACGTCACGTAGAGCACCACCAGCCCGTACGTCATGGCCCGGACCTCATCGCTCGCCTTGCCCGGGAGGTTGCCGGCCGCGATCAGCAACTCGAGGCCTTCGGTCCGGCGCCCGCCGAGCCACCAGTACCAACCGCACGCGGCTGCCAGCCGCATCGCGGCCTGTGCGTCACCGGAGGCGATCGCCCCGCGCACCGCAGTACTGAGGTTGTCGTTGTCGGCAGCGAGCGTGGCGAGCCATTCCAGTTGCTCGGAGCGGCGCAGATGTGGCTCCGCGGTCTCGGCGAGCTCGGTGAAGTAGGCGAGGTGCGCCAGCCGGGCCCGCTCGGATTCTCCCGCCTCGGCGAGCCGATCCGCGGCGTACTCCTTGATCGTGGTGAGCATCCGATAGCGCGGGGCGCCGTCGCCGGCGGTGACCAGCAGCGACTTCTCGGCCAGCGAGGTGAGCAACTCCAGTACTTCGCTCCGCTCGACCGCATCACTGAGGCAGACGCTCTCGGCCGCCTCCAGACTCGCACCGCCCGAGAACACCGACAGCCTGCTGAGCACTGTCCGCTCGGCGTCGGTGAGCAACTCCCAACTCCAGTCGACCACCGCGCGCAGCGTCCGGTGCCGCGGCAGCGCAGTACGGCTACCGCTGGTCAGCAGGCGGAACCGGTCGTCGAGCCGGTTGGCGAGTTGCTCGATGGTCATGGTGCGCAACCTGGCGGCGGCGAGTTCGATGGCCAGCGGCATCCCGTCCAGCGCCCTGCAGATCCGCACCATCGTCGACAACGTTTCTTCGTCGCCCCCGAGATCCTTGCGCACCGCGCCGGCTCGGTCGCGCAGCAGCCGGACTGCCGGCGAGGACGCGATCTCGGCGGGGCCGGCGCCGGTTGGCACCGCCAGGGGCTCGACGTGCCACAGCGCCTCGCCGGTGATGCCGAGCGGTTCCCTGCTGGTCGCCAGGATCCGCAGCCGCCGGCATCCCCCGAGTACGCGATCGGCGAAGGCCGCGGCCGCCTCGATCACATGCTCACAGTTGTCCAGGATCAGCAGCGCCTCCCGGTCGCGAACGGCGGCGATGAACCCTTCCACCGGGTCCGCGCTGGATGACGAGCCGAGCAGAGAGTCCCGAAGGCCGAGTGCGGTGAGCGCAGCCTGGGCCACGTCGCCGTCGGGGCCGCTGGGGGCGAGCTCCACCAACCAGACCCCGTCCGGCCAGTCACCGAGCAGCGTGCGCGCGGTTTCCGTGGCCAGCCTGGTCTTTCCCGAGCCGCCCGGTCCGATCAGGGTGGTGAGCCGGTGGTCGTCGATGAGTTCGCGGACCGCGGCGACATCAGCGTCCTTGCCGATGAAGCTGGTCAGCTCGGCCCGCAGGTTGGTCTTCCGGTCAACCTCGCGCCGCCCCAACTCACCTCGCAGCAGCGCGACGTGCACTGCGGACAGCTCTGGTGAGGGGTCGACCCCCAGCGCATCGGCCAGGGCTTCCCTCGTTCGCTCGTACACGAGCAGTGCCTCGCTGTCGCGACCGGCCGCAGCGAGGGCACGGACGAGCGCAGCGACAAGCCGTTCCCGCATCGGATAGGCGGCCACCAGGTCGGTCAGTTCCGCGACCAGTTCCACACCTTGCCCGTGGCTGGTCTCCGCCTCGAACCGATCGTCCAGGGCAGTCAGCCGCAGTCCCTCGAGCCTGGTGGCTGCCGCATCGAACGCTTCGCTGTCCTGCAAGCCGACGTCCTGCATGGCCGCACCGCGCCACAACGCCAGGGCCTCGCGCAGCAGCTTCACCCGCCGTGGATCATCGTCGTTGCGGGCCTGGCCGACGAGGCGTTCGAACCGTACGGCGTCAATCGCGTCGGGCTCCACCGTCAACCGGTAGCCGTCCGTGCCGCCCTCGACCATGCCGTCCGGCAGTGCCTTCCGCAGCCGGGAAACCAAGCGTTGCAGGGCATTCGTCGCGTCGGAGGGCGGGTACTCACCCCAGATCCAGTCGATCAGCGTCGCCTTCGGGACGACGCGGCCCGGTTCGAGGGCGAGGGCGATCAACAGCGCGCGCAGCCGGGCGCCCGGCACGTCGGCGAGGATGCCCTCATCCGTACGAACCTCGAATGGTCCAAGCATCCCGATCAGCACTTGGCTGATTCTGCCATGGCGACCTGGCGCGGGCGGATCCGGCGAGGCCGAGGCAGGCGAGGGCGAGAGCGCCGGTGATGGTTCTGGTGGTGTGCGCGCTGTTCCAGGGATCCTCGAAGTCGGTCCGGACGGAGTGAAGTTCTTCCTGGCTGGGGTTTCCGGCTGCGTCGAGCGCCTCGACCAACGGGATGTGAACGGCCATGGTGATGCCGAAGGCAACGACGTAGAGGGAGAGCGCCGCGAGGATCCACCAGGTCGCAGTACGGAATCCGAGTCGGTAGTGCACGACCGCGGCGGCTCCGAGCAGGACGAGCGCGATGCTGAAGGTGAATTGGAAGGTCACGCTCTCGACGGTGGCGTCGTTGATCTGCTGCATCGCGACGACGAAGGTGCGGTCGTCGACGCGAGCCAGCCCCGGCATCACCGAGAACGAGTAGGCGAAGAACATCCCTGCCATCAGTCCGGTCGTGACCATGGCGGCCACGAGCAGCGGGACTCGCAGAGCAGTAGACGTTTGTCGTGCAGATGGTTGCGCTACGGGCGGCCGGTTCTGATCCGGTCCGCCCCAGTACCCCGGTGTGTTGTTCATGATCTCAGTCAAACGGCGGGTCGGCGGATGAACCATGTTCCGCCGACTCAACCGCATGTCTCCACGTCTACCGCGTGCTGGAGGCTGGTTCCGCACCGAGGGAAATCGGCTCCTGGTCGTGCTTGGCCTGGAGCAGTTGCTGGCGTTTGCCATCCTTGGTCCACCAGGTGTGCTTACCGGGCTTGCGGGCCTCGTAGGTCAGCTGCCAGACGGTGCTCTTGCAGACGATCTCCTTGAGCTTCGCGCCCGGGCGGCCGCCGAGGTAGACGCTGATCGCGGCGTCGTTCCGGTGGGAGAACTGGAAGATGCCGGAGCGGCGCCCCAGACTGATGCACTGTCCGGCGAAGCCCACGGTGACGGTCGCGGGCTGCTCGCCCGCTAGCCGGCTGAGCACTGTCTCGGCGGCCTGCGGGCCGAGCTGTACCGCCGATTGGCAGCCCATCCGGAACGGCAGGTCCGACGGTGCCGCCGAATCCCCGGCCGCGATGATGCGCCCGTCGTCCACGCTGGTCAGTGTCTCGTCCGTGAGCAGGCGACCCGAGGAGTCGGTGCTCAGCCCGCTGCGCGCCGCCAGGTCCGGCACGCTGAACCCGGCAGCCCAGATGGTCACCTCGCTCGGCAACGCCCGGCCGTCACCGAGCCGCACGGCATCGCGGGTCACGGCCGTCACCTTCGTGCCGGGGCCGTCGAGTACGGTCACTCCGAGCTTGGCCAGCCTCTTGGCCACCGAGCGTCGACCCCGCGGATGCAGGTACGGCCCGAGCTGTCCGCCGCAGACCAGGGTCACTGGACGGCCCGCCTCCGCCAGTTCGGCAGCGGTTTCAATGCCGGCCGGACCGGCGCCGACAACCGTCACAGCGGCCGTCTCGGATGCGGCGGCGAGAACCGATTGCAGCCGCCCGGCCTCCTCCAGGGTCGCGATCGGGAAGGCGAACTCGGCCGCTCCGGGCACGCCCAGGTCGGTGCTGCTGCTGCCCACTGCGTAGATCAGGTACTGGTAGTTGACCGTGCCGCCCGTCGCCAAGGTCACGCTGCGCTCGGAAGCGTTGATCCGTGTCACGGTGTCGACGACCAGTTGGATGCCGTCGGCCAGGACGTCTTTGTAGTCGACCACCGCGTCGTCGGATCCGGTCACCAGTTGGTGCAGGCGGATCCGCTCGACGAAGCTCGGTCGCGGGTTGATCAGAGTCACTGTCACGTCGTCGCGCTGCGTCAGGCGGTTGGCAGTCATGACGCCGGCGTATCCGCCGCCGATCACGATCACCTCGGTGTTCTCAGTCATGATGAATTCCCTTCGCCGTTCTGGGTCCTGTCATAGGTGATGACGGGCCCGGACCGGCAGAGGTAACAGATCAGCAGAAGAGAGTCACCCATCAAAATCGACATAGGGCATCTCGCTTGTCATAGGTCGACTTCGGCGCAGTCGCGTACGGCGGATCGAAGGGCGTCAGGTTGTCCAGGGGCGGAGTTTTTCGGGGTTTCGGACTGCCCAGATGTTTTTGATTCGGTTGGCTGTGATGTCGAAGGCGATGACTACGACGGTGACGCCTTCGTGCTGGGCGATGAGGCCGGGTTGGCCGTTGACTGTGCGTTCCAGGATTGTCAGGTCGCGGGCGCGTTCGGCGAGATCTACGTAGTACCGGGCGATCTGCTCGCCGCCTTCGACCGGGAGGAGTGCTGCGGTGACGAGACCGCCGCCGTCGCCGGTTGCCGTGGCGTTGGGGTCGAGGAGACCGATGAGGGCCTGGATGTCCTTGGCTTCCCAGGCCTGCTTGAAGTCTCGGACGATGTCGGCCTGCCGGGCTGTCGGAGTCGCGGGAGCCTGCGAGGAAGTGATGCGTCGGCGGGCCGAGGAAGCGAGTTGGCGGCAGGCCGCCGGCGTACGGCCGACGATGTCGGCGACTTCGGCGAACGGATAGCGGAACACGTCGTGGAGGATGAATGCGACGCGCTCGGCCGGGGTCATTGATTCGAGGACGACGAGAAAGGCCATGTTGATCGACTCGTCGAGCGTGACGCGGTCGGCCGGGTCGGCCGGAGTACCGCCTGACCACTCCGCACCATCGGGCAGCGGCTCGGGGATCCATTCGCCAACATAGTTCTCCCGCCGGACGCGGGCCGAGCCGAGCAGGTCGAGGCAGATCCGGCTGGCGACCTTGGTCAGCCACGCGCCCGGGGTTTCGATGGCTTCCTGCTGCCGCGGGGTCATGGCATACCAGCGGGCATACGTCTCCTGTACTACGTCCTCGGCGTCGGCCAGGGACCCCAGGAGCCGATACGCGACATTGATCAGCTGCCGCCGCTCACTCATGATCGCGCTCAGACTCGGATCAGACCGGCCGTCTCCTGGCCCCGATCGCGTCGTCATGGTGTCACCGGCTCCCTCGCTCGCAGTTCCCCTCACCAGTCTGACGAGACAGCCTCCCGGAATGTGAGGTTGCCCGTCGCCTGACATTCTGCGGGTCTCTGCCGTCGTACTGGTGAACACATCCAGTGAACACAACGAGGAGAACCCCTTGAACGTCGCACTGTGGATCATCGCGGGACTGCTGGCTGCGGCCGCCCTGGCCGGCGGCGTCAAGAAGCTGATCCAGCCCAAGGCGAAGCTGGCCGCCTCCGGCTGGGCGTGGGTCGAAGACTTCAGCGCCGGCCCCGTCAAGGCTATCGGCGCCCTCGAGATCCTGGCCGCGGTAGGCCTGATCCTGCCCGCCGTCGTCGACATCGCGCCTGTACTGGTGCCGTGGGCTGCCGTCGGTCTGGTGCTGCTGATGGTCGGCGCGATCGTCACACACGTCCGTCGTCACGAGGCCCAGGTGGTCGTGGTGAACGTGGCCTTGCTCACCGTTGCCGCCTTCATCGCGTGGGGCCGCTTCGGCCCGGAGTCCTTCACCAGTTGACCCGCTAACCCGCTGATGCGTGGTGGGCTCTCGATCAGGTGTGGCCGTCGGTTGGTTTCGGTGGGTGGCTTAGGCGTTGCGGAGCGTACGTTTCGACCGCTTCCAGCAGTTGGCGCTTCGACGGGTTCACCATGGTTCTGCCGGCCACGGTCACGGTCGGCACCGTCTCGTTGCCGTCCGCAACCGAGCGGACGAATGCGGCCGCCTCGGAGACTCTCCAGATGTTCACCTCGACGTACTGCAACCGGGTGAATCGCAGGCGCGTGCGGAGCCTCATGCAGTAGGTACAGCCGGGCCGCCAGTACAGGACCACGCCCTCTCGATCCGCATCCGTGACCGACGTCCTGGTCCGACCCCAGCGGGGCAGGTTCGCACCGATCAGCCAGCTGAGGACGATGGCGATCGCGATGACGGAGAGCACCAGAGTGATGTTACAAGAGTGAGTCTGGTGACGAGATGTAACGAATGGCGGGTTGCCGCGATGTAGCGGGTTGAGGGCAACCGTGTGAGGCGGGCTGCCGCTGGGGCTGGGGGGCCTTGCCGTTGTGAGGAATTCATTCTCTGCACGCAGGAATGCGTGGGTCGGAGTACTTGCTGCCATCGCCATGCTCGTTCCCTGGGCGGGTGCGTCGACTGCCGACGTCGCGACAGCCGCGGTCGCGCCTGTCGGACCATCACAGTCCGTGACGCCGCGGGGCATTACCTGCAACACGGCGCCGGCCGCGGAAATCGGTGCGTGTGTCAGCCGGATGCTCACCGATCCGAACGGGGCGTACTCGAAGGACCACGTCTACACCGACGCCGAGAAGGAGCCGGTGCGCGCGGGGCCGAAGGCGGCCGGACTCATCCCGGGGACCGGCGGAGCCTGGTCGGTCGTCGCCGACTGCACCGTGGACAACCTCAAGGTCAACGCGATCCACGCCAGCCTGACCAAGACGGGGAAAGTCCTGATGACGGCCGGGTCGGGGTACAACGAGTCGCTTTTCGAGCAGAAGGTCTTCAAGACCTGGCTCTGGGATCCGGCCACGCCGGGGACTTGTCCCCGCGAGATCCCGATGCCGACCGACGTCGACCTGTGGTGTTCCGGCCACTCGCACCTGAGCGACGGCCGGGTGCTCTTCTTCGGCGGCACCGGACGGTATGGGACGAAGGATGTGACCTACACCGGCATCCGTGAGACCTACGCGTTCGACGACGTGACCGAGACGTTCACCTTCACCGGCCTGATGAACGTGGCGCGCTGGTATCCGAGCGGCCCAGTCGATGCGACCGGCAATCCTGTCGTCGTCAGCGGGCTGGATGACACCGGCAAGGTTGCTTCCGTCAACGAGACCTACAACTCCTCCACGGGCCAGTGGAGGACGCTCCCGGGCACCCGGATCTTCCCGCTGTACGCCGGCCTCGTACTCCGGAAGAACGGCACTATCTGCTACTCCGGCGCGAACATGGGCGGCCGGGCGGGGGCCTCGCCGGGCTGCTGGACCCCGACGACCAACGCCTGGACCCCGCTTCCTGGTCTGCAGTTCCCTGACTGCAGGGATCAGGCGAGCACCCTCCTGCTCTATCCCGCCCAGGCACAGAAGGTCATGCTGATCGGCGGAGGATGCGGGACAGGCGTCACCGGAACGACGGCAACCGTCGACCTGAACGCGGCGGCGCCCAAGTTCACTCCCGGTCCGTATCTGGCCTCTGCGGCGATGGACAACTGTGCGGCTGTCCTGCCTGACCGGTCCACGTTCGTCTCGGGCGGTGCTGATCACAACACCAAACCGCGGTTGCAGGCCGCGCGCCTTCCGTACGGCAGCACCGAATGGGAACAGTTGGCCAGTCCTAGCGTGCCGCGGATGTATCACAGCACCTGCTTGCAACTACCCGACGGTTCCGTCCTCACCCTGGGCACCAACGCGCCCGACGGCTATGTGGAATCACGGTTCGAGATCTACCGCCCCTGGTACATCCAGAAAGGCATCACCCGACCGACCTTCACCAGTGTCAGCCCGACCCTCAAGCTCGGCGGTAGCCACCAGGCCTTGTACGCCGGGCCTGCCTCCGTCACCGGCGCCTCGCTCCAGGCACTCACCTCGACCACCCACTCGTCCGACCCCAACCAGCGCGCAGTCGACGTCCCCGTGACGGCCTCCGGCACGTGGGGGAGGGTCAACCTCAAGATCGATCCGAACCCGGCCATCCTCCCGCCCGGGGTGTACCTGCTGACCCTCCGCGACTGGCGCAACATCCCCTCGGCGTCCAAGATCGTCCGCATCGTTCCGGCCACCACAGCCGCAGGCGTCAAAGCGACAGCCCTCGGCGGCGGTGCACCCTCGGTCGCGTTGCCCTGCTGCTGTCCCTGCGGAAGTGGTTGCTGCTAGGCGAACATCGCTCGGCAGAGGGCGAGGAAGGCCTCAGCGCGCCGGGTCAGCCGTCCACCGGCCCAGCCCATCACCACCGGCGTCGTCGGAACCTTGTCCTTGAGCGACCGCGTCACCACCGGGAATCCTTCATAGCTGAGGTCGACCAGCGGTTTCTGCACCGCCAGCGAATAACCGATGCCACGGGCAACGAGCGCGCGAGCCAGTTCGAAACTGCCTGCCCGATACGCAGGTGACATCTCCAGGCCCGCAGCCTCGAACACCGCCCGGAAGTAGTGCTCACTAGGTGGAACATCCAGCAGTACGAAAGGCTCACCGGCAAGGTCCGCCAACGCGACGGCCCGCCGACGCTCGAGCCGATGACCTGTGGGCAGCAGAACAGAAGGCGCCCGATCATGCAGTACTACGGTGTCGATGCCGGGCTGAAGTTCCTGCTGATAGAGGAAGGCGAGTTCGCAGCGTCCGTCGAGCAGGTACCGCTGCATCTCGGGCAAGGTGCCTTCGATGAACTGCACCTCCACCCCCGGATGGACTTCCCGGAAGCCGGCGATCGCCGCGGGCAGGTGGAACGGCGCGATCGGCGCGTAGCACCCGACTGTGAGTCGCCCCGCGATCTCCTGCCCCAGACTGCGAGCACCGGCGCCGAGGTCCGACAGGGCAGCCAGGACCTTGCGCGCATCGCCGACCACCTGCTGGCCGGCGGAGGTCAGTCGGGTCCCGCGCCGCGATCCGCGGAGTACCAGCCTGACCTCCAGCGCGCGCTCCAGCTCAGCAACCGCCAGCGACACCGCGGACTGCGACACGTGGCACTGCGCGGCGGCAGTGGTGATGCCGCCGGTCTCGGCGATCGCGACCAGATACTCGAGCTGTCGCGGTGACACGTTGGGCAGACTCATAAGCTCACTATATGGATGAGCGAAGTTTTCCAAGCTGGACTCATGGCACCCGGCATGCCACCGTCGAAGGATGGCGCCCACAACCAGCACTCGCACCCACCAGCACCCCTTCGTGCCGTACCTCCCGCCGCGGGTGCCGATCAAGGACGGCCTTCGCCGCGGCGAGGAGTTCTACCAGGAACTGGATCGGCGTAGATCGGTCCGCTGGTTCTCCCCGGACCCCGTCCCGCGCGAGGCGATCGAAGTGGCGGTCCGCGCTGCCAACACCGCCCCGAGTGGAGCGCACCATCAGCCGTGGACGTTCGTGGCGACCAGTGACCCGGAGCTCAAGCGACATGTGCGACTGGCCGCCGAAGAAGAGGAACGGAAGTTCTACCGCGACCGGGACCTCCCGCAGTGGCACGCGGCGCTCGGTCCACTGGAGACCGACGAGCACAAGGAGTACCTCGAGATCGCGCCCTGGCTGGTGGTCGCGTTCGCGCAGAAACACACCCGGATGCCGGACGGGAGTCTGCGGAAGAACTACTACGTGTCCGAGAGCGTCGGGATCGCCTGCGGCTTCTTCATCGCCGCGGTGCACACGATGGGGCTCGCGACGCTGACACACACCCCGAATCCGATGTCGTTCCTGGCCAAGGAGCTGGGTCGGCCGTCGACCGAGCGCCCGTACATCCTCTTCCCGGTCGGCTACCCGGCCGGCGACTGCGAAGTACCGGATCTGGAGCGCAAACCGCTGGAGGATGCCCTGATCGTGCTCTAGGCGCGCTAAAGTCATCAGGTGACCAAGGGACGTCCAGCAATATCCGTGCCGCGTGACGGCATTGTCAGCCGCAGTCGTTCGGCCGAGCAGATCATCGAGGTGCTGCGCGACCAGATCGCCCGCGGCGAGCTGCCGCGCGGCTCGCGGCTGCCGAGCGAGAAGATGCTCTCCGAGCACTTCCTGGTGAGTGCGCCGACGGTCCGGGAGGCGATCCGCGCGCTCGCTGCGCTGGGCCTGGTGCAGTCCCGCCATGGCAGTGGCACCTACGTCACCGCCCACACGGACGACATCGCGCTGTCGTCGCTGGCGACGGCCGCGCAGCTCGAGGGTGTCACGGCCACCGACATCATCCGGCTGTTGGAGACGCTCAACCTGGGGTCGGTCGACTACGTCATCGAGAATGCGACCGCCGACGACATCGTCCGCCTGGCCAACGCCAGGGACGCGATTCTGGCCGGCCAGACGCGGGAGGAGATCCTGTTCGGGGTCGAGTCCTTCCTGCGCGCGCTGGCCCACGCCGCGCACCGGCCGCTGATGGGCGTGTTCGCCGACTTCCTCGTCCGCGCGCTCGTGGTCCTGGAGATCGAGGTGTTCCCCGAGTCGGAGACGTTCTGGCGCGACTGGACCAAGGCGCTCGCCGACCTGCGCGCCGAGATCGTCGACGCGGTGGCGGCGCGGGATGCCGACCGGCTGCGAGCGGCCGTCGGCTCGTACCACGGTCAGGCGACCGGGAAGCTGTTCGGCACCGAGATCGACCGGGAGATGAAGCTGTCGGATCCGCGATTCGCGGCCGCGGTAACCGAGCTGATCATGCGCCGGTAGTCGCAAATTCAACTTCCAGGAACTAAAGTCACCAAGAGACCTTGACACTTGGTGCCTGAGGGCGCAGCGTGGTGTGCCATCGGAAACCTGGAGGAAACATGAGGCGATGGTGGGGCGTTCCGCTCATCGTGGTCGCGCTGACAGGCGCTGGCTGCAGCTCTACAGGTCCGGCTCAGGTCAGTACGACCTCCGACGGCCTCGTGCACATCAAGGTGGGCGTCAGCCCGTCGACCGCGTCGATCGCGGTGTACCTGGGGCGCGAGAAGTACTTCGCCGACCAGGGCGTGGCGGTCGACCTGTCCGTCATCCAGTCGGGGGCGGACGCTGTCCCGCGGCTTCTCAACGGGTCGCTCGACATCGCCCTCGGCGATGCGGTCGGCACTCTGCAATCGGCGGCCAACAACGTGCCGCTCCGCGTGGTCGGCACGGTGACGGTGTCGCCGGACGATCCGGCCAAGGACTACTCGGGGATCGTGACCGCCGACGCGTCGATCAAGGATGTGGCCGGCCTGTCCGGTCGGACCGTTGCGGTCAACCAGCTCAACGGCGGAGCGCAGCTCACTGCCAAGTCCGCGATCGATGCGCGCGGCGGCGACTCCAGCAAGGTCAAGTTCGTCGAGTTGCCGTTCCCCCAGATGGCGGCGGCCGTCGAGGCCAAGCGAGTCGATGCGGCCATGGTGGTCGAGCCGTTCCTGTCCGCTGGAACCAAGGAGGGGCTGACCACCGTGATCGCGCCGCAGGCGTACTCCGTGGCCGGCTTCCCGTCCACGATCTTCATCTCGGCCGCCAAGTACGCCGATGCCAACGGTGACGCGATCGGCAAGTTCATGACCGCGGTCTCCGCGGCCGGCAAGGCAGCCAATGCCGATCCCGCGAAGTCCCGCACGGTCGCGGCCACCTTCACCGATCTTCCGGCCGCCACGCTGCAAGGGATCAAGTTGCCCATCTACGCCGAGAACGCCGCCGACACGGCCGGTATGACGAAGATGCTTGCCCTGGCCAACAAGTACGGCGTACTGACCAAGCAGCCGGATATGAACGCGCTGCTCGGCGGCACCAAGTGAGCACCGTGATGACCACGGTGATCAACCCCGGACTGACCGCGGGGCTGGGTGCTCGCGCTCAGTCCGGCGCCCCCAGGGTGGTCCGGCGGCTGGTGGCGCTGGTGATCGCTTTGGTCGTCTGGCAGCTGGCGAGTCTCTGGTTGGGTGCTGCGACTCTGCCCGGTCTCGCCAGCTGTCTGACGGCCCTCGGTAACCTGCTCACCGAGCGGGAGCTGTGGCAGGCCGCGGGCGACACGATGGCGACGACGCTGCTCGGGCTGGCCATCTCCGTGGTGGTCGCGGTGCCGCTCGGGGCGATGATCGGCTCGATCCGCTTCGCCGACCGCAGTTCGCACATCGTCATCGACGTACTGCGAACCATTCCACCGGTAACCCTTCTCCCGTTGGCCTTGCTGCTCTACGGACCGACCCTGCAGATGGCCTTGGTGCTCGTCATCTACGGGTCGTTCTGGCCCCTGCTGATCCATGGCATCTATGCCGTCCGCGAGGTGGATCCGGTGCAGCGTGACGTGGCCGTCAGCTTCGGACTTCCCATCACACTGCGCTGGCGGAAGCTGCTCCTGCCGAGCATCCTGCCGATGGTCATCGTCGGCATCAGGATCTCCGCCACCATCGCGTTGCTGCTGGCCGTCACCTCCGAACTGATCGCCGGTGCGCCTGGCATCGGCGAGAGGATCACGGCGGCTCAGAACGCCAACCGCGTCGACGACGCCTACGCCTACATCATCTGCGCGGCCCTGCTCGGCGTCGCCACCAACGCGGTGATGCGGTTGATCGAGCGCCGGGTCATCTCGTGGCATCCGTCCGTACGCGCAAACCAGATCGGAGCAGCCGGATGAGGCGGATCCTGGTGGTCAGCTGGCTTCCGGTCGGTCTGGTCGCGATCTGGTGGTTCGCGAGTGCGAGTAGCACCTCGCTGTTCTTCCCGCCGCTGCGCGACATCGTGGCCGAGACGCGGCGACTCTGGTTCTTCGACCACCTCCGTACGGACCTGCTGCCCAGCCTTTCCACCCTGGCCATCGGGTACGCCGTTGCCGTGGTCGCCGGGGTCGGTATCGGCCTGGTGCTCGGACTCCTCCCCAGGATCCTCGATGCGATCGGCCCGGAACTGGAGTTCGTCAGGTCGATGCCGGCGGTCGCGATCTTGCCGGTGGCGGTCATCATGCTCGGCCTCGGCGATCTGATGCGGGTCAGTGTGATCGCCTTCGGTGCGGTCTGGCCGGTGCTGCTCAACACGCTCGCCGCGGTCTCCGGAACTGACCCGGTGCAACGCGATACCGAACGCGCTTTCGGGTTGCCGGTGCTGGTTCGTCTGCGGGTCCGGCTGGGAGCCGCCGTACCGCAGATCCTGGCCGGTGCCAGGACCAGCCTGGCCATCGCGGTCGTTCTGATCGTGGTGAGCGAGATGCAGGGGGCGGACCGGGGGATCGGCAACTTCGTCCTGGCCGCCCAGCGAGCGTTCGCGATCACGGAGATGTGGACGGGCATGGTCGTGCTGGGCGCCTTGGGCTATCTGCTCAATGTCGCGTTCCGTGCGGTCGAGCACGCCCTGCTACGCCACCATCCTCCCGCCCGTGGCGGACGAGCAGTACTGGAGGCACGATGACGACCGCGGTAGTCGACGTCGACGACGTCGGACACGACTATGTCAGCAGGCAAGGCGTTCACCACGTCCTCGGATCGGTGACGATCCGAGCCTTCCCGGGCGAGGTGGTGTGCGTGGTCGGCCCGTCCGGGATCGGCAAGACCACCTTGCTCCGCATCATCGCCGGGCTGCAGCGTCCGTCCCGTGGCACGGTCAGCGTCGCCGGCCGGGTGCTCACCGGCCCGAGCGATGCCGTCGGCCTGGTCTTCCAGGACTACAGCCGATCGCTGTATCCGTGGCTGTCCGTGCTCGACAATGTCGGGCTGCCGCTGCGCGCCCGGCTGTCCCGCGCGGAACGGCTGGAACGGAGCCGCGCTGCCATCCAGGAGGTCGGGCTCGAGGCGGCCGAGGGCAAACGGCCCTGGGAGTTGTCCGGCGGCATGCAGCAGCGGGTGGCGATCGCGCGAGCGCTGGCCTATCAACCCGCGGTCCTGCTGATGGACGAACCGTTCGCGTCGGTCGATGCCCAGACCCGCAGTGATCTCGAAGACCTCACGCTGCGGGTCCGCGACGATCTCCACCAGACGGTCGTCCTGATCACCCATGACGTCGACGAGGCGGTCTACCTCGCCGACCGCATCGTCGTCCTGCACGGCTCACCAGCGCGCGTCATCGAGGAGATCCCGGTCGCACTCGGCCGCCGGGACCAGCTCGAGACCCGCGCTACTCCCGAGTTCGCCCGGATCCGGTCCCAGGTTCACCGGCTGATCCGGCAAGGCAGCAAGGAGATCACATGCGTTTCGTGACGTATTGCCTCGACGGCCGCAGAGGTCTCGGGGTGCGCACCGGCGAAGGCGTCGTTCCGACCGGCTACACCGATCTCCGGGACTATCTCGAAGGAGGCCGACCCGCAGCCGACAAGGTGCGAGCCCTGCTCGCATCGGGTCAGCCGGTGGTGACTCCCGATCGGTTGTTGAGCCCGCTGGCTCAGCGTGCTCAGCTGATCTGTGTCGGAGGCAACTATCAGGACCACATCGACGAGGTCGGTCTGACGCGGCTGAAGGAGCCCGTCTACTTCCCCAAGCTGTGGTCGGCGGTGCTCCCGCCCGGCGAATCCCTCCGGCCGCCTTCCGCGGACACCCTGCTTGACTACGAGGTGGAACTCGCGGTCATCATCGGAAGGACGGCGTACCGGGTGAGAGCGGAGGACGCGCTCGACCACGTCTTCGGGTACACCGTGGTCAACGACATCTCGGCCCGGGACGTGATGAAGCGCGAACCGATGCAGATCATGCTGAGCAAGAGCGCCGACACGTTCCTGCCGGTCGCGGCGGATATCGTCACTGCCGACGAGGTCGAGCTGGACGGGCAGGCGATCACGTGCACGGTGAACGGCGAGCTCCGGCAGGAGTCGACGTTGAGCAGCATGGTCTACACGATCCCTTATCTCCTGGAGTTCCTGACCCGGTCGGTGACCCTCTATCCGGGCGATCTGATCACCACGGGGACGCCTGGCGGGGTCGCGATGAGCCGTCCGCAGCAGGACTACCTGCGGGCCGGTGATGTCGTGACGGCGTCTGTCGCGGGCGTCGGCCAGGTGACCACAACAGTGGCGGCCGCACTGTGACCGCGGGATCGGAGGACGGCATGAGCGAGCGTCCGTATCTCACCGGTGTTCACCATCTCAAGGTCCCGGTCAGCGACCTGGAGGCCAGTCTGCGGTGGTGGGAGCAGGCCTTCGCCGCCGAACGGCAGCCGAAGCTGGACCATGCCGCGCCGGATGACCGCGTGTTCGGCTACATCCTGCTCGTGCCGGGTGTCCAGGAGCCGGTCGAACTGCGCCTCGACCCCGTCGCGGCGAAGTCGGTCGCAGGCTGCGACCCGGTGACGTTCGCCGTGGACACCCTGGCCCAGCTGGGCCGGTTCGAGACCTGGTGCGACCAGAACGGCATCACCCATTCACCCGTACTGCGGGGGCTGGTCGGCTGGTTACTCGTTCTGGTCACGCCGGATGGGTTACACGTCCGGATCCATACTCGCGAGTCGCACGAATGGGATCTCGCCAAAGCAGACCTCCACTCCCCGTGGGTGTCGCCAACTCTCAATCCCATCTCTGACCAGGAGGTCTGATGTCGCGCTTGTCCAAGTTCACTGTGGTGTCAGTGGTGGTGTCCCTGTCGGCCTCGCTGCTATCGGTGCCGATGGCATCGGCGTCGGCGCCGGTGGCCGTCGCCGGTCAGGAGAGCCGGCGTGGAGGACACACCGCCGAGAACAAGGCCCTGGTGACGTCCTTCTACGACCAGTTGTTCAACAACGGCGACCTGTCGGTGATCGACAAATACGTCAGCGCGGCCTACATCCAGCACAATCCCTTCGCGGCCGACGGTCCCGAAGCGTTACGGGCCCTGGTCGCCGGCCAGAAGAAGGCGTTCCCCCAATCACACAACACGATCAAGCGGGTCGTTGCTCAAGGCGACCTTGTCCTGATCCACTCGCACTCCCAGCTCACACCTGGTGCGGCGGGTACCGAGGTGACGGACATCTTCCGGGTCAGCAAGGGAAAGCTCGTCGAACACTGGGACACGCTGCAGCCCGTCCCCACTTCCACTGCCAGCGGCAACGATCTGTTCTCGACGCTCAGTGGCCGGTCCACTCCTGGCTCTGCGGCGCTGACCCTCGTCAGCGAGTGGACGGTGCTGAACTACTTCACCCGGCTGAACAACGACCATGATCTGCGCGCCGTTGACCGCTCTGTGTCGCGATCGCTCTACCAGCACGATCCGCTGCTGACCAACGGGTCCGCCGCGGTGAAGGCCGCCTATGCGAAGGACTTCGCCACGAATCCGTCCTCGATCGTCTCGAAGCCCTTGGTCGTCGCCGAGGGTGATCTGGTCGCCGTTCGCTACCACTACCAGAAGAACGCGGCGGATCTGGGCCAGGCGATCACCGAGATCTTCCGGGTCCAGCACGGCAAGATCGTCGAACACTGGTCCGCGACGCAGAACGTCCCGGCGACGTCGGCGAACGACAACACGATGTTCTGACCGACCTCACCCTCGCGCCTTGACCTCTGCTTAGCTTGGGATTTTAGGTTCGGAGCTCTGCCGGTCGAGGTGAACGGTTCCTGGCCTATCGGCGGGTCGCGGTGATCAGGACGGTGTGGGTGCGAACGGGGTAGTTGCCGTCAGCATCGATCTTGGTCTCGATCAGGTCCCGGGCTGCTGATTCGGCGGCGGGGGAGAGCGGCTCGTCGGTCAGGCTGCCGAGGTAGGCGAGGATCGGTTCCGGTGTCGGTACTTCGAGGTTGGAGGGGTACCGCTCGACGACGACGTCAGTGAAGTACTCGCTCACGAGGTCGGCAGCGGTCTCGGCGACGACGTCGTTGAGGATCAGTCCGCGGAGTAGTTCGGGGCGACCGATCTCGGGTCCGATGGCGCGAAGTTCCTCGAGGTGGTCCCGCCCGTTCACCGCCGCTGCGAAGCGCCCGCCGGGCCGTAGTACGCGCGCGAACTCACGGAGTGCGGCCGCGGGATCGTCGAGGTGGTAGAGCATGTGATTGGCGATCAGGGAGTCGAAACTGGCGTCCGCGAAAGGTAGATCGGCGGCGTCGCACTGCCGGACCTCAGCGCCCGGGACCCGCCGCAACTCCTCACACATGGTTGCCGAGAAGTCGGTCAACGTCAGCCGCAACCCGTCATGCCCGACCTCCGACCACAGTCTGCCGGTGCCGGCCCCGACCTCGAGCACGTCCTCGCGTAGGGGCAGCCGGTCGGCCAACCACGAGAACCAATCCTGTGGGTTGGTCCGGAACTCGTGTATGGCCATCCGCGCGGACAAGTTCGCTGTGGTCGTCGAGTACTGCCCTACCGCGTGCTTCGAAGGCGTTGAGTTCATGGCGCGAGGATATGACTTGGTACGCCGATACGCCGGGCTCATGTGGTTCGCGGGTTCACAGGTGTGGTGGTTTCGCGGAGTCGGTAGGTGGATGTGGTTCGCGTCGCCGGGCTGCGTGATGGTGCTAGTCGCGGTGAGGTGAGTCAAGGGCGCCTTTGGCGTCGCCTTCGGCGATCGAACAAGTTCGACCCTTGACACACCTCACCGCGACCAGGGAAGGATGCAGCTACGCCCGGAGCCGCTGAGAAGTACGGCCACAATTCAGGGATTTCCGTCGAGGGGTGCCGCCCGGGTAATCCGCTGGGGGTGGCAGACGGCATTCCTCGGGCCGACCGGGGCGAATGCGGCCGGCAGGACGAAGGCCCGGACCTCCACCACTCAGCAACCTCCCGCCGGTGCCCCCGCCGGAGCGGCTCCACGCCTGTGCTGGCGCCGGCCGGGAGGTTCCGGTGCCTGGCCGGGAGGTTGCTGAGTGCTGGGCGTCCGGGTCACCCGCTGTCGAACCACCTGACGGAACGCGCACACCACCAGGCGGACCAGCCGGTGAACCGCCCGGTGAACCGCCCGGCCGATAACGGGCTGCTCGACCGATACCGCCCTACAGACCGGCATCGGTCCAACGACCCGGCATCCACCCGGACGCGCCTACCGCCGATAGCGGGTTGTTCGACCGATAGCGCCCAGTAGACCGGTATCGGCCCCACAAGCCGGCAGCCGACCGAACCACGCCACGATCTTCAGCACGGCCCCCCACCCGGACCTACAGAACCCACCGAAACCACCCGGGCGGACGGAATCCCCTGATGCAGCTCATACCTCTGCGCGGGATCCGCGTAGCTGCGTCCTTCCCTGGTTGAGGTGCTGGGTGTCAAGAGTCGAACTTGTTCGAGCCCGAAGGGCCGCGAAGCGCTCTTGATACCCAGCACCTCAACTAGCACACTCCCGCAGCGGAGACCGCGCAACCACACTGCCAATGCACCGCGCGCAACCACACTGCCAATGCACCGCGCGCAACCACACTGCCAATGC
>Ga0193717_1000135_pt1 | contig 71815 bp, 64 predicted proteins | sample U2c2metaG_FD_145900 | JGI IMG/M metagenome (GOLD analysis project Ga0193717, IMG submission 145900) | Soil microbial communities from a riparian zone of the East river system, Colorado, United States - U2c2 | ecosystem: Environmental > Terrestrial > Soil > Riparian zone | place: USA: East River... | reverse complement strand
CCGCGTTGTCCTTGTGGAACCCCCGCTGCACCCCGTTCACCGTGAACGCACTGTCACCGGAGTACACGATCTTGTCCTCACCCAGGATCTGCCGGGCGATCTTCACGAAGTTCCCATCCGTCAACACCTCCCGCAACCGCGGGTTCGCCAACAGATCCCCACCAAAATTCTTCCGCGACCAATGCGCCGACTCCCGCAACCGCTTGATGTCGTCACGCGAATACACCCCACGCACGATCGTCCAGCCGTTCTCCCAGAACCCGCCCACATCGACGTTGTCCACCGCAGCCATGCTCGAAGTACCTCCACTCACGCGGGCCGGCGACCCTCTTCTACCCCGTAGATGCACGCCGGGCCGGTTTTGTTGTGAGCGACGGTCAGGTTTCGGCTGTGTTTCGAACCGTGACCTAACTGGCCATTGATAAAGTAACACGCATGGTTTAACTTACTCGAAATCGGGCCCTCTGTGGCCCAGACCACACCCTGACCGCCCGGTGGCAGGGTGATCGGCGGATACCTGAGGAGTACCGATGACGAGAACGGCAAGGTGTGTCGCGGCCCTGACTTCGGCGGCCGCGCTGCTGATGGCGGCATCCTGCGCGGACAGCACTACGCCGGCGGCGAACGACGCCGGCGCGATCGACGAGAACGCTCCGGTGACGATCACGGTCGGCAACAAGCCGAAGCCGGACAAGCCGGCCGACGTCGCCACCTTCGCGAAGAACGTGAAGGAATTCACCGACGCGCACCCCAACATCACGGTCAAGACGACCGAGACCGCTTGGGACGCGCAGACCTTCCAGGCGCAGGTGGCGGGCGGCTCACTGCCGACCGTGATGAGCATCAGCTTCACCGAGCCGCTGAACATGATCCCGAACAAGCAGCTCCCGGACATCACCGACGAGCTGAAGACGGTCGACCTGACCAAGGTCCTGAACCCGGAGACCCTGAAGCTGGTCCAGGACGACCAGGGCCGGATCTACGGCGTACCGTTCGAGGCCTTCTCTGTCGGCCTGGCCTACAACCGCGCGCTGTTCACGCAGGCCGGTCTGGACCCCGACAAGCCGCCGACGAACTGGGACGAGGTCCGTCAGTACGCGAAGCAGATCACCGAGAAGACCGGTAAGGCGGGCTACGCCCAGCTGACCAAGGACAACACCGGCGGCTGGATGCTCACCACCATGACCTACAGCATGGGTGGCACGGTCCAGAGCGACGACGGCAAGAAGAGCACCTTCAACGACGCGCCGACCAAGAAGGCGCTGCAGTTGCTGAAGGACATGCGCTGGACCGACAACACCATGGGCACGAACTTCCTCTACAACCAGGAGGAGGCGCGTCAGGACTTCGCCGCCGGCAAGATCGGCATGATCATGCAGGCGCCGGACGCCTACGACATGGCGGTGAAGAACTTCGGCATGAAGCCCGCCGACTTCGGTGAGGGCGCCCTGCCGCAGGACGGTGGCCCGTTCGGCACGCTGACCGGTGGCTCGATCAAGATGATCAACCCGAAGTCGACCCCGAACGAGATCGTCGCCGCGCTCAAGTGGATCAAGTACTACGAGTTCGACAAGTACACGAACGAGCAGGTGGCCGTCCAGCGCGCCAAGGACTCGGTCGCGGACAAGGGCTTCGTCGGGCGGCCGGGCGTGACGCCGCTGAGCCAGGAGACCTACGACCAGTACAACGAGTGGCAGAAGCCGTACGCCAACGTGCCGGTCGAGCAGTTCAAGGGCTACGTCGACTCGACCAAGACGCTCAAGCTGCTGCCCGAGCCGTCGAACAAGGCGCAGGAGGTCTACGCGCTGCTCGACCCGGTGGTCCAGCAGGTACTGACCAAGAAGGACGCCGACATCGACAAGTTACTGTCCGACGCCGCTTCGAAGATCGACGCCCGCCTGGCCCGGTAACCCACCATGGCCCTCCTCAGTCGACCCGCTGATCAGTCCCGCCGGGGTGTAACCACCTGGTTCCGCTCCGGCGGACTGAGCAGCATCATCTTCGCGCTGCCCCTGGTGCTGACGTTCCTGTACTTCTCCTGGGGCCCGATCGTGCGCGGGCTGGTGCTCAGTTTCCAGAAGAACAACCTGATCGCCGCCCCGGAATGGGTCGGGTGGTCGAACTTCAGCTACGTGCTGACCGACCCGCAGCTCCCGCAGGCGACCATCAACACCCTGTACTTCGCTTTGCTCGCGCTGATCTTCGGCTTTCCGGTGCCGCTGTTCCTGGCGGTGTTCATCAGCGAACTGCGTAAGACCGGTTGGATCTACAACGTGCTGTCGTACCTGCCGGCGGTAGTTCCGCCGGTGGTCGCGATCCTGCTCTGGAAGTTCTTCTACGACCCGGGTAGCTCGGGCCTGTTCAACACCGTCCTGGGCTGGTTCGGGCTCGGTCCGTTCGCCTGGCTGAACTCGTCGAACCTGGCGATGCCGGCGATCGTGCTCGAGGCGACCTGGGCCGGTGCCGGGGCGACCGCGATCATCTACCTGGCCGCGCTCACCGGCGTACGGACGGATCTCTACGAAGCAGCGGAGCTGGACGGGGCCGGGATCTGGCGACGGGTCTGGCATGTCACCATCCCGCAGATCCGCGGCATCATCCTGATCATGCTGCTGCTGCAGCTGATCGGCACCTTCCAGGTGTTCACCGAGCCGTTCCTGTTCACCGGTGGCGGTCCGGACAACGCGACCACCACGATCCTGCTGCTGATCTACCGGTACGCGTTCATCAACGGCGACTTCGGGGCCGCGACGGCCTTGAGCGTGCTGCTCGCGCTCGTGCTGTGCGTCCTCTCGGTCGTGTACCACTTCCTCACCCGGCGTTGGAGCACGACATGACGAGTCTCCCGATCACCGAACAAGTCGCCGGCACCGGTGAAGAGGTGACCCCGGCCGGGCAGCGCAAGCGCCGTACGGTCGAGGCCGAAGAACGCGGCATCATCTCGACCGCGGACCGTCAGCGGCCGCTGGTTCGCTACGGGCTGCCCACGATCCAGGTGCTGCTCTTCATCGGCGTGGTCGTCGCCGGCGTCGGGCCGTTGCTCTGGTTGTTCAAGTCCGGGGTGTCCACCAGCCAGGACATCCTGCAGGGGCCGCTCTCGCTGTGGCCGAGCGGCATCCAGTGGGAGAACATCCCGAACGCGTGGAACCAGGTCCAGATCGGTTCGTACCTGGGCAACACGGCCATCATCGCGATCGGCTCGCTGGTCACCACCCTGTTCGTCTGTACGACGGGCGCGTTCGTGCTGAGCGTGCTCCGCCCGAAGTGGGGTCCGGTCATCACCGGTCTGGTGCTGGCCACGCTGTTCCTGCCTGGCGTGATCTCGCTGGTCCCGCTGTACCTGACCATCCTCAAGATGCCGGTGTTCGGGTGGAACCTGCAGAACACGTTCTGGGCGGTCTGGCTGCCGCAGGCCGCGGGAGCGTTCAACATCCTGGTGATGAAACGCTACTTCGACTCGATCCCGCGGGAGCTGATCGAGGCGGCGCGGATCGACGGCGCGAGCAACCTGAGGTTGTTCACGGCACTGATCCTGCCGATGTCGAAGCCGATTCTCGGCGTGGTCTCGCTGCTGACGGTGATCGGTTCCTGGAAGGACTACCTCTGGCCGCTGCTGGTGCTGCCGGATCCGAAGATGCAGCCGATCTCCGTGGCGCTACCCCGCGTGGCGGACACCACTGAGATCTCGTTGCAGATGAGTGCGATGTTCCTGGCGGTCCTGGTCCCTGTGGTGCTGTTCTTGATCTTTCAGAAGCAGTTCCTTAGGGGAGTCGGGATGTCCGGAGGTATCAAGGAGTGAGTGGATCTCTGGAGGGGCGCCGGGTGCTGGTGACGGGGGCGGCGGGCCGGATCGGGTCGGTCGCCACCCGGCAGCTCACCGAGCTCGGCGCCCTGGTGACCGCGCTGACGATCGTCGAGGACCCGTCGCTGAAGGCGGACCGGATCATCGTCGGCGACACGCGGTCGGAGCAGGACGTGGCGGCCGCGCTGGAGGGGGTCGACCTGGTCGTGCACCTCGCGGCCCTGGCACACCCCACGTCCGGTACGCCGTACGACGTCTACACCACCAACGTCGTGTCGACGTTCAACGTGCTCGCCCAGGCCGGTGCGCTCGGCATCGATCGGGCGGTGGTCGCCAGCAGCATCAACGCGTACGGCGTGCCGTTCAACCCGGACAACGTATTGCCGGCGTACTTCCCGCTGGACGAGAACATCCCGACCGACGTGGCCGATTGGTACTCGCTGTCGAAGCAGAACGACGAGAACACCGCGAGAATGGCCTGGCGGCGGTGGGGGATCGACGTGGTGTCGTTCCGGTTCCCACATGTGAACTCGGCCGAGATCCTGACCCGGCAGGCCGAAGGGATGCGCGCGGACCCGGTCCGCGGGGTGCGCGAGGCGTGGAGTTATCTGGACACCAGAGATGCGGCGTACGCGATCGAGCTGGGGCTGACGGCACCGTTGTCCGGGGCCCACAAGTTCTTCGTTGCCGCCGGCACCACCAACGCGCCGTACGAGACAGAATCTCTGCTGGACGCCTTCGCGCCGGACGTGCCGCGGCTGCGACGCTTTCCGGGGCGGCAGGTGCCGATCGACCTGACCGCCGTGCGGACCGTGCTCGGTTTCGAGGCGCGGTACGAGCTCGACCTACCGACTCATCAACTGGAGATTTGATGCAAGAGACGCCCGCCACCTTCGCCCAGCCCTGGCCGGTCCGCGACGACATCCGGATCCGAGCCGTGCGGGCGATCGTGACCGCGCCGGAGGGTATTCCGCTGGTGGTGGTGAGGATCGACACCACCGAGCCGGGGCTGTACGGGCTCGGGTGTGCGACCTTCACGCAGCGCTGGAAGGCAGTGCAGACGTTCGTCGACGAGCACCTCGCCAGGTTGCTCATCGGCCGCTATCCCGGGGACATCGGCGACCTCGTCCGGCTGGCCGGGTTCTCCGGCTACTGGCGCGGCGGCCCGGTGACGAACAACGCGATCTCCGGGATCGACCAAGCTCTGTGGGACATCGCCGGCAAGCGTGCCGGGATGCCTGTCTACGAGCTGCTCGGCGGCAAGGTGCGTGCGGCCGCCGACACCTATATCCATGCCGGCGGTATCAACATCGAGCAGACCCTGGACCAGGCGAAGGAGTTCGTCGCCCAGGGCTGGCGCCACATCCGGCTGCAGGTCTCCACTCCCGGCGGAGGCGGGTACGGCGCACCCCGGCTGGCCACGCTGTACCCCGACGCGCCGTACCGGAACGGCTGGTCCGCCCGCGACTACCTCCGTACTACGCCTGAGCTGTTCGCCGCGGCAAGGCAGTCGCTGCCGGACAACATCGAGTTGCTCCACGACGTTCACTCGCGGCTGACCCCGAAGGAAGCGGTCCTGCTGGCCCGGTCCCTCGAGCCCTACCGGCTGTTCTTCCTGGAGGACGTGCTGGCGCCCGAGCTTTGGGACCGGCTGCCCGAGGTCCGCGCGGCCTCGCCGGTTCCGCTGGCCGTCGGTGAGCTGACCACGTCCATGGGCGACGCCGTCCGGCTGGTCCGCGACGGTGGGGTCGACTTCATCCGGTCGCACATCTCCGACATCGGCGGCCTCACTGCTGCCCGCAAGGTCGCGGATCTGGCCGAGCTCTGTGGCGTCCGTACTGCGTGGCATGGCCCGGGTGACACCTCGCCGATCGGTGCAGCCGCGAACGTGGCGCTCGACGTCAGCTCCGTTGCCTTCGGCATCCAAGAGGGCCACATCTACAAGGACGCCGTCCACGAGGTGTTCCCGGGCACGCTGCGGATCGTCGACGGCTGGCTGACGCCGAACGAGGCGCCGGGCTGGGGGATCGACCTCGACCTGGAGGCGGCTGCCCGCTATCCCGCACAACTGTCCGGTCACGACGAGTGGGCCGCCGGCGTACGGCGTCCCGATGGTGCTCTGGAGGCCCCGTGAAGTTCTCTGTGTTCACCGCATCCACGCCCGACTGGTCTCCGCGCGAGGCCGCGAAGATCCTGGCCGGGCAGGGCTGGCACGGGATCGAGTGGCGAATCACCGACCAGTCGCCGCCCGACGGGACCACGGGATTCTGGGCAGGCAACCGCGCGACCTGGCCGCTGACCGGGCTCGAGGACGACCTGGCGGAGATCAAGGAGATCACCATCGGGGCCGGTCTGGAGTTCTCCTCGATCGGTGGCTACGTGCCGCCGACCCGGCGGGAGGACGCCGACCGGATGCTGGCCGCGACCGCCGCGCTCGGCGCCGGGCGGGTCCGCATCGCGGGTCTGAAGGTCGAAGAGGGTCAGACCTATCGCGAGGCGTTCGCCGCCTGTCGTGAGCACTGGCAGTGGGTGGAGGAGCGCGCCCGCCACCACGGCGTACGGGCTCTGATCGAGATGCACCACGAGACCCTGACGCCCAGTGCGTCGGCGGCCCGGCGGATGCTCGAGGGGCTCGACCCTCGGTACGTCGGGGTCATCCACGACATCGGCAACACGGTGATCGAGGGTTGGGAGGAGCCGGTGCACGGCCTCGACCTGCTCGGCGAGTACCTGGCCCACGTGCACGTGAAGAACTGCGCATTCCATCTCGCCGGCGTGGAAAACGACGGCACGTTGCGGTGGAGCCGAAATGGGTGCCGCTGCGCGAAGGCAGGGCTCATCTGCCGGAATTGTTCCAGGCACTTGCGACGGTCGGATACGACGGCTGGGTCGCGGTCGAGGATTTCAGCGACGCGGTGGCATTGGAGGAAAGGACCGCGGCGAACCTGGAATACCTGACCGGGATCGCGCGGGCCGCGGGGTACGATCTCGGCTAGCCGGGATCGGGGAGTCGACCAGGTTTTGTCAAGCGGGGAAAGAAAGTGGACAGGGAGGTGGGCGATGGTCACGCCAGACAGCGACGCGGCGGTGCTGGACGAGCCGACGCGTTCGGGTGCGAACCAATACGACCTGGGCTCCTTCAACGAAGCCGTGATCATCGAGACGATCCGGCTAGCCGGCATCATCAGCCGGACCGAGATCTCCCGGCGGACCGGGCTGACCCAGCAGTCGGTGTCCCGGATCCTCCGCGTCCTGCTGCAACAGGGCCTGCTGGTCGAGGAGGCGCAGGAACGCGCCGAGCGGCTGGGGAAACCGCGGACGCCGGTGCGGCTGCGATCGAACGCGGCCCATGCCGTCGGCATCCACATCGACCCTGAACTCCTGACGGTCGCCGTGGTCGACCTGGACGGCACGATCGTCCGGCGTGAGACCGTCGATCTGGCCGCCGATCTGGACGCTGTCAGGCTCGTCGATCTCGCGGCAGCCACGGTCTCCGCGGCGCTGAGCATCAGCCAGGTGGACCCGAAGTCGATGCTCGGCGTGGGGGTCGCAGTACCGGGCCCGATCAACGCCGACGGCACCCTGCTCGACCTTCCGTTGCAGCCGGCCTGGCGTGGTCTGGAGATCCGCCAACTGCTGCAGCAGAAGCTCAACCACCCGATCCTGGTGGAGAAGGACGGCACCGCGGCCGCGATCGGGGAGCGCTGGATCGGCCGGTCGGCCCGGGCCCGCGACTTCGCCTACCTCTACGTCGGCAGCGGGATGGGCAGCGGCCTGATCCTGAACGGCTCGATCTATCGCGGCCTCACCGCCAACGCGGGGGAGTTCGGCCAACTGTGTGCCCTGCGGATGGGGGAGTGGGACCCGGAGACCGGACCCCGGATGATGCCCGAGTGCAATCCCACCGCGTCGCTCCCGGTCATTGCCGCGGGATTCGGCTATGTCGAAACGGACCCGAACGCGACCGATGAGGCGAAACGCTACAAAGCCGTCTGCAAAGCCGTCGCCAGGGGTGACGAGGCGGCCCAAAAGGCCCTTTCCCAAGTGGCCCGAGTGATTGCCCAAGGCGCGGTCGGGCTGGTCGATCTGCTGGATATCGACCTGATCGTTCTCGGTGGCCCGGCTTTTGAAAAAGAAATCGCCGGAGCCTTCCTTTCCGAAATCGACCGGGCAGTGAATTCGCATCCGATTGCGAAAGGCACCCGCACGGTTCTGGTGGAGGAGTCGATGCTGCAGGCGGACGCGGCGGCCGTCGGCGCGGCGTCGACGATTTTCCACGACGCGTTCACACCCCGGGTCGGAGGATCGAGCCAGGCTCGTAGGCTGCCCAAGTGAACCTGACAAAACAACTGCTTGACGGTGTGGAGTTGCGGCCGATCAGGCCCGAGGACGCCGAGTCGTTCTGCGCGGCCCAGCTGCGAAGCCGCGAACAACTCCTCCCGTGGGAGCCACGCCGGCCACAGGAGTGGTACGACCCCGGCTTCCAGGCGAAGCGGATCCAGCAGTCACTCGACCGGGATAACACCGTGCCCTGGGCACTGGTCGAGGACGGCCAGGTGATCGGCACCGCGACCGTGTCGAACATCGTGCCCGGGCCCTGGTGGAGCGGCGACCTCGGCTACTGGGTCGACGTCACCCAGGTCGGGCGGGGACTCGCCTCCGCCGCTGTCGCCGCCATCTGCGATCTCGCCGACACCGAACTGTGGCTGCACAGGATTGCCGCGAGTACTGCGACCGACAACGCCCGCTCCCAGCGTGTGCTCGGCAAGAACGGGTTCGTCCAGTACGGCGTCGCGCCCGACTACCTCCACATCGACGGTGCGTGGCGCGACCACAACCTCTACCAGCGCATCCTCAACACCCGGGGCCCGGGCGAGCCCCCCGCCTGACCCTAGGCCGGGGGCAGGCGGATTCCGCGGCTTACGTCTACGTCGTCGTAGCGGCCTTCGAGGACGTCGATGAACTTGACCGGTCGCTGCAGTGTCGACGCGATGTAGACCGCTCGGACCGTCGCCAGCGCGTCGATCGCGTCGTGCACCGTGATCCCGGGCTGCGCACCGTTGTCGATGGCATCGAAGATGTCCTCGTACTGCGCGACGTGGCCGCCCGGCACCTCCGCGTCAACGGGGGCATCGTCCGTGGAGCCGTCAGCGTTGAAACGGCGGAGCAGATCGTCCTCGACCTCGGCACCGCCTTCCGTGCCGTGCACCGAGACCCGGGTCCGGCCGCCGGGGAAGGCAGCGGTGGTCGCGTGGAGCGTGGCGACCGCCCCGGACTCGAAGGTGATGATGGCCACCACGGTGTCCTCGACCTCGATCTCGTGGTGGGCCGCACGCAACGCCTGGGCCTGGATGCTGACCGGACGGCCCATGAACCAAAGCAGCAGGTCGACGGTGTGGACGCCCTGGTTCATCAGCGCACCACCGCCGTCCTGGGCCCAGGTGCCACGCCAGCCGGCGGACGCGTAGTACTCGTCGCTGCGCCACCAGGCGACGGTGGCGACCGCGGAGGTGAGTTGGCCGAAGCGGCCGTCGCGGATCGACTGGGCGACCAGCGCGCTGCCCGGGTCGAACCGGTGCTGGCTGATCACCGAGGAGACGACGCCGTGGCCGGCCGCCCGGGTGGCCGCCGCGCCGAGGCGGCGGGCCCGGATCAGGTCGACGTCGAGCGGCTTCTCGATCACCACGTGCAACTTCGCGTTCAGCGCCTGCTCCGCGAGGGCCGCGTGCGTGCCGCTCGGGGTGCAGATCGCGACGAGCGAGATGTCCGAGCCCGACAGAGCCGCGGCCAGGTCGTCGTACACCTGCGGCTCCGGCTGGCCGGCCTCCTTCAGCCGGGCAGCCAGCGCCTCGCGGGCTCCGGCGTCGCCGTCCACCAGTGCGGTGACGGTCGCGTCGGGCCGGGCCGCGATGGTGTCCGCGTGGGTCCGGCCGATCACGCCGCAGCCCACGATCGCCACCTGGTGCTTGTCCGTCGAGTCAGACATCTCGCCCTCTCGTAGCTGTTACTTGGGTAGGAAGTTGGCCGTCAGTACCTGGTCCGTCGCGACGGTGAAGGTGTAGGCCGGGTCGGCCGACACGATCGCCCCGTTGACGGTCCAGTTCTGGAAAACGCTATCCGATCCTGCCGTCGCCGTCACGGTGACCTGCGCGCCGGGTTCGTATTTTCCTGGTTCGGACTCGTTGCCGGTGAGCTTGACCGTGCCGCCGGTGGCCGGGCTCGCGACCGCCGAAATGCTGCGCTGGACCATGTTGATCGCCATCACGTTGTGCAGGGTGACCGGTCCGTTGCTGGTGGCACCGTTGTAGCGGGCCAGGTTGGTCGCCTCGACGTCACCCTCGACGACCTTGACCGTGTAGCCGCCTTCGCCGAGGTTGTCGGTGCCGAGGTTGAAGGCGTCGACCTGGCCGCTGTTGACGACCAGCCCGTCGTGGAAGCCGTACGCGAAGACGTTGAACAACGTCAGCCCGGTGGCTCCGTCGACGGTGACGATCTTGGCCGTCTTGCGCATGTACTTGTCGATCACCAACTCGAAGATGTTGCCCTCGTTCATCCAGTACGGCTGCTGGTAGCCGACCCGGGTGACCGCGTTGCCGTTGGACAGCACGCCTTCGATCCTCCCACCGGTACTGCGGCCGACCGCGATCGCGTGGTCGAAGAAGGCACCGGCGATCTTGCGGGCGACGAAGCCGTCGTTGCGATAGGTGGTGAAGTCGACGCCGTTCCACGCGTTCGGGAAGCCCGCGTTGATGACGTACGTCTGCGAGCCCTTGCCGCGGACGGCGTACGGGTAGGGGACTACGCCGTCGGCCGAACCGGGGTTGTTCTCCGGGTAGAAGACCCGCAGTCCTCTCAGGCCTGCCTTGGTGCCGTCGAGCGTGACGAGTGCCGTCGCGGTGTCGGGCGCGGTGGTGGCTCGTCCTTCGAAGGCGTGCAACACGGTGCCGGCACTCGCTCCCGACTGGTCGCGGTTCGGTCCCGCGGACGAGCCGCGCAGCTCGACCCTCGCCGGGACTTTCAGGTGGCTGTTGATGCGGTAGAACCCGGCAGACAGATAGACGATGCCGCCGCCGTCCCGGCCAGCCCGATCCAGCACCTTCTGTACTGCGCTGGTCGCGTCAGCCGCGGGGAGATACCCGACGCCATGCGGGGCAGCCACGACGTACAGGGCTTTCCTGGCAGGCGCAGGCAGCGGCTTCTGGGTGTATGTCGGGGAGGCACCGGACAGCTGGTGCACGATCCCGGAGAGCGCTCCCTGGGTTTCTGTGCCGGTGATCTTCACGTAGCCGCGGGCGTTGTTCTGAACCGCGGCGATGCTGCCGTCGACATGTCCGCCGGCCAGCGTCATACCCCACCGGTCGTCGATCACGTCGACCTGCACACCGATGTCGGTCCGCCGGATGTCGGGCTGCAGGAAGCTGCCGGTGAACTGGGCGCGCTGCCCGGCCACCACGTGAACGCCGACCTTGTAGTCGGAGAGCGTGATCTTGTGGAACTGGTCCCACTCCAGGTCGCCGAGTACCAGGCCGGTGCCGTTGGCCCGGGTCCAGGTGTCGAGGGCGGCGCGGGCCGGCGGCTTGTAGGCGCTCGGAGCGGACGCCCAGTACGAGTTGCTGAAGGCAATGTTCTCCCAGGTGCCGACGTCAGCGCCGTTGTAGGCCCGGGCGCCCTCCAGGAGAGCGGTGCCGCGGATGTTCCGGACGGTGCTCGACTCGTGCACCTGACCGGCGCTCGGCGCCTCGCCCTTGTCGCTGGCGAAGGTGCTGATCCCGATGCCGCGGTACGAGTTCAACATGGTGACGTCCGAGACGGTCGACATCATGTAGTTCTCGTTGCCGATCCAGGCCCGGCCGGGAAGCTCGAAGGTCCAGTTGTACGGCACCGGCTGGGTCGCGCTCTGCCGCGGGTAGTAGGTGGTCACGCCCATCACGGCGGCCGAGCCACCGATGCGGAACAACGACGGCCCGTCGTCTCCGGAGGCGAGATCCGCGATCACGAGGGTGCCGTAGTCGCCCTTGCCCTTGTCGGGATCGCGGCGGTCGCCACGGAGGGTGCAGAAGGCGTAGACCTCGAGCGTGTCCTTGACGAGGTACTTGCCGGCCGGGAGCCAGACGGTTCCGCCGCCTGCGTCCTGGCACGCGTAGAGCGCGTTCTGAATGGCCTTGGTCGAGTCCTTCCAGCCACTGCGGTCGGCGCCGTACCGGGTGGCGTCGAAGTCGGCGACCACGCCGTCCTCGGTCGGGTTGACGGTGTGCACCAGCGTCGGCTTCGGGACGACCACGGGGGAGTCGCGGAGCTGCAGCTCCTTGACGGTGAAGCTGGGCGACCCGGTCATCGCGACCCGGATATACCTGGCCTCCGTAGTCGCGAACCGCGTCTTGCTGAACTGGTTGGCGCCGGGCGCACCGGTCCGGCCGACCGTGGTGAAGGTGGTGCCGTTGTTCGAGACCTGCACGGTGTAGTCGGGGGAGTACGACTGCGCCCACTCCACCCGGACATCGTTCACGGCCCGCGGCTTCTTCAGGTCGACCTGCAGCCAGGAATCACCTTCGCCGCTGGTCCAGAGAGTCCCGTGGTTGTTGTCGTTGACGTTGGCGGCTCCGGTCCCGCCGCTGGCGGCCGCAGTACCGGTGGGAGCGAAGTTGGTGTCGACGGCGGATGCCCTGAACGCGTCGAGCTTGGTCTGCAAGGTCTGAAGGGCCGCCTTGACCTGGACGTCGGTGACGCCCGGGGTGGCTGCGACCGCGCGGGCATCGTTGATCGCAGTCAGCAGGGTCGCCCGGCTGCCGGCCGGGTACTGACCGTCACGCGTGCCCTCGCGAGCCGCCTTCTGGACCCGGGCGGCCTCGTCGATCAGGTCGAGCAGGCCTTCGGTCACGTCGAGCGTGGTGGCCACCTTGGCCACCCGCACCGCGGCGACCTTGAGCTCGATCGAGTTGTTGCCGGTGTTGATCCGGAAGTCCGAGCCGTTCGAGCGGTTCGTCATCACCGCGTCGTTCAGGGCGAACGTGTAGGTCTTCCAGGTCTTGGTGTCGCCGTACTGGATGACCTCGGAGTTCTTGAACATCTCCGGGATGGTCTGGCCGGGGGAGTCGTAGTGCAGTCCGAACTGGCCGTTGCCCTCGTCGAAGTAGTCGATGCTGACGAGGACCAGGTTCCTGTTGTCGTACAGGTAGGTGTCGGACACGTTCATGTAGAAGAAGTTCGCACCCGGCGCCGGGGCCGTGTGGTCGGTCTGCCAGTACGGCCGTCCGTCCTGGACCCCGGTGATGAGGCCCTCCGGGCGGTCACCCGCGCGCGGGGTGATCCCGGACTGGACCGGCGCCTCACCGAGCTGGACGGATGCACCGAAGGTGCTGATCCGCAGGCTCGCGACGGTGATGTCGGCGCTGCCGGACAGCCGGAGATCCGCTCCACCGAGGCGGTCGGCGAACTCGATGTCGTTCAGGGTGAATGTTCCGGTCTGCCAGAGACCGGTGTTCTTCAGCTGCACGTCATCCGCTTTCGCCTGCGGATCGGCCGCGGCGTCGTACTCGAGCTGGAGCGTGCCGGTGCCGCTGTCGAGGTAGGCGACGCTGACGACGACGTCGTCGGTGTTCAGTTCGTTCACGTAGTCGTGGTCGACGTCGAACGAGAAGAAGCTCGTGTTCGCCGCCTGGTTGGTTCGCCAGTAGTTGCGGCCCTGCTCGGTCCCCGTCTGCAAGCCGGCGGGATCCTCACCGGCGGCTGGCTTCACGCCGAGGGTGGTCGGGGTCGGGCCGAGGTCGGCGCCGACACCACTGGGGTACATGGTCGCCGCCTGAGCGGGCGGCGCGGCCAGGATTCCGGTCAGCAGGAGTGCGGATATCAGCCCGGCAAGCAGGCGGCGTGCGGTCATCGGGGTACCTCCAGGTGGCGGCCAGGAGCAGCATGAGGACCGCCAGGAGGGGCAGACCAGCGTGATCTGCCGCACACACAGCGGTAACGTGCGTGTAAGTTAAACCATGCGTGTTACTTATTCAAGAGCCCACCGACCCGGCCCAGTGGAGTAGTTCGTTCAGCGGATGCCGCTGAAGGAGATTCCGCCGACGATGTGACGTTGGGCCAGGAAGAAGATGGCGATGCAGGGAGCGATCACCACGATCGTGGTGGCCATCAGCAGAGTGGTGTCGGTCGAGTTGACGGACGAGAAGCCGGCCAGTGCCAGGGGCAGGGTCTTCCAGGTGTCGGTGGTGAGGTAGATCGCGGGGGTGAGGAAGTTGTTCCAGGAGCTCATGAACTGCAGGACCGCGGCGGCCACGACGATCGGCTGGGACAGCGGCAGGTAGATCGACCACCAGGTACGGAACCAGCCGGCGCCGTCGATCCGTGCGGCATCGGTCAGTGCCGTCGGCAGGCGGAGATAGAACTGCCGGAAGAGGAAGATGAAGAACGGCGAGCCGAACAGCGCCGGCAGGATGATCGGATAGAGCGTGTCCATCATGTTGAGGGTCCGGAACAGGATGAACTGCGGCACGATCGTCACCTCGCCAGGCAGCAGCATCGTGGCCAGGACGACGGCGAAGGTGACGCCGGCTCCTCGCGCCGGGATCCGGGCGAAGGCGAAGCCCGCCAGGGACGAGATCAGCACGGTACCGACGACCGGGATGACGGTCGACAGGACCGAGTTGCCGAGGTACCGCCAGAAGGGGAACGAGGCCAGTCCCTCGGTGTAGTTGGCGAATCGCCACTGGATCGGCCACAGGTTGATGCCTGCCCGGGCGACGCCCTGGTTGGTGCGCAGCGAGGTGGCGACCATCCACAGGAATGGATAAGCGAACACGAACGAGCCGACCAGCAGGCTCAGGAACGCGAAGGCCTTTCCCGGCCGGGACAGTTCACGGGGTCCGGACACGGTTCTCCTTCGTCGGACGACCGGCTTCGTAGAACACCCAGAAGGCGCTGCCACGGAACACCAGAGCGGTCAGGATCAGGATCATCACCAGCAGGATCCAGGCCAGCGCGGAGGCGTAGCCCATCTGGAAGAACTCGAACGCGTTCTTGTAGAGGTAGAGCACCAGGAAGAGCAGCGAGTTGTCCGGACCGCCACCGGCCTGCGTGACGATGTATCCCTGGGTGAAGACCTGCATGGCACCGATCAGTCCGGTGACCACGTTGAAGAAGATGACCGGGCTGATCTGCGGCAGGGTGATGTTCCAGAAGCGCTGCCACCGGCCGGACCCGTCGATCTCGGCGGCTTCGTACAGCTCGACCGGGACGTCCTGCAGACCGGCGAGATAGATGATCATGTTGCCGCCGACGGTCCACAGACTCATCAGCACGACCGCCGGCAACGACCAGAACGTCGAGTTGAACCACGCGGGCCCGTGCACGCCGAAGACGTCCAGCACACCGTTGAGCAGGCCGTAGGTGGGGTTGAACACCCACAGGAACAGGATCGTCTGCGCCACGCCGGTCACCAGGCTCGGCAGGTACCAGACGGTCCGGAAGAAGTGGATACCGCGAACCTTCGTGTTCATCAGCAGGGCCACCGCCAGGGAGAGCGCGGTCGACAACGGCACACTGAGGACCGCGTAGAGCAGGGTGACCTTGATGGCCTGGCCCAGCAGCGGGTCGGCGGCGGCCTTCTGATAGTTGTCCAGCCCCACGAAGCTGGCCGGGTCGAGCAGGTTCCAGTCGAAGAACGACAGCACCAGCGAGTACACCATCGGCCCGGCCGTGAAGAGCAGGAACCCGAAGACCCAGGGCGAGATGAAGATCCAGAACGCGGCGGTCGACCGGTCGATCCAGCGCCGCGCCGTGGCGAGCTTCATCACTCCGAACAAGACCGCGTAGGCGCTCGCGACGATCAGGCCGAAGGTGGCGATCGGCTGCATCAGCCGGTCGTCAGTCCCGCTGGGCACCGCTTCTGCAGATCGGACAGCACCGTCGCCGGGTCCTGCTTGCCCGAGCCGATCGCGGTCTTGGAGCTGAGGGCCTCGCCGATGTTGCCGGTGATCTGGCCGTACTTCTTCACCGAGGCGCCCAACTTGGACTGACCGGCGGCGGTGACGAAGGCCTTCAGGTTGAGATCCGGCGCCGCCGCTTCGAAACTTTTCAGCCCCGTACTGGTGACGGGTACCCCGAGCGACGACTTCGTTGTGGTCAGCAGGCTCTGCGCGCGGTCGTCGGTACTCATGAACGCGGCGAACTTCTGCGCGGCACTGAGCTTGCTGTCCTTGGCCGACTTGGAGATCGCGATTCCGTTCACCTCGAGCTGCGAGCCGTTCCCGGGCACCGGGAGGATCTGGAAGTCGCCGCTCTTGAGCCCGGCGAGCTTGGCGATGTCCCAGGGACCGAAGTCGGGCTGCATGGCCAGGCGATCGACGCTCAGCCAATAGAACATGTCCTGCCCCTGCGCGGCCAACAGCGTCGGGGCGAATCCATCGGATGCCTGTGCCTCGATCATCAGGTTCGCCGTGGCCAGTGCCGCCGGAGTGTCGAGGGTGCACGCCTGCCCGTCGGCGGAGAAGAAGTCGCCTCCCTCCGCGACCAGCCAGCCGTTGAACCACAGGGGCGCCGATCCGTAGACCTTGGCCTTCCCGGTGCCCGAGGTGAGCTTCTTCGCCGTCGCGACGAACTGGTCCACGGTCATCGGCTGGGTCAGGGACGGGGCCGGTACGCCGCCCTTCTTGAACAGACCGAGATTGATCGCCATCACCTTCGGCTTGATCACGAACGGCACGCCGTAGTACTGGTCGCCGACCTTCAGCGCGTTCGGGATGTTCGGGGCGTAGTAGGCGGACGGGTCGACCTGGACCGGCTGGAACGCGGACTGGAAGTCGGCGAGGAACGCGTTCGAGGTCTGGGCGACGTCGGGCGCCTGGCCGCCGGCGACGGAGGTGGTGAGTTTCTGCTGGTAATCGGCGGCGTTCCAGTTGTCCTGCACCTTGATGGTGGGATTGGCCTGCTGGAACGCCGCGATCATCGACGCGATCGTTTTGGCTTCCTCATTGTTGCCCCAGTGGGCGAACTTGATCGTCACGCTGCCACCGGAACCGCTGTCCGAGTCGCCGGAGCAACCGCCGAGCGCCAGGGTGAGGCCGGCGGCCGCAAGGGCGGCGATGAGCCTGCTCTTCTTCATGGTGATCACCTTCGAATCGATCGGTCGGCGCTCAGGCGGACGGTGCTGCCTGGCGCGAGCTCTGTGACCTGGGGAGGGGTGCCGGCGAAGTGGGCCTCGCAGCGGAGCGGTGAAGCGGTTCCGGCCAGCGTCAGTTCGGTGTGGTGCCGGCCCTCGTGGCGGATCGTCAGGAGGGCGTTCGCGATCGGTACGTCGCGGACCTCCACCCACTCGCCATCCGGCAGCTTGGAACGGGTCGAGATCGAGCCGTCGGCCGCGACCTCGAGTCCGGTGAGACCGGTCGCGAGGTTGGAGATGATCGTGAAGGGGATCTCCGGGTAGGTCCACCGGGAGTCGATCACCCGGCGCAGCCAGTACAGCGCTTCGTCGTCGAACCCGTAGGCGAAGAATGCCTCGGGCAGGTAGCTGGTGGATTCCAGGAAATGCGGTGGGTTCTCGCGCAGCCACTCCGCGAGCTGGGCCAGATGGCGGTGGACGCGGCGGTCGTCGAGCGGCATCCGCTTGACCATCGGGAACCAAGAAGCCTCGGACGCGAAGCCCTTGAGCTGGCCACCGCTCGAGAGACCGACGAGGTAGCGCCCACCTTCGTCGTCCCACCAGGAACTCTCGAACGCAGCCAGGACACGATCGGCTTCGGACCTCGCCTGCTTAGCGAGCGCGCAATCACCCAGTACTTCGCTGACCGTGTTCATGGCGGCCCATTGCGAGGCGACGCCATCGGCTGCGATCTGGAGATCCGGCAGGCCCGCATGCTCGTTGTACGTCGGTGATCCGGCGAAGATGTCGACCGTCTCGAGTTCGCCGGCCAGGCCGAGTCCCTGGATGTCATGCAACCTGACGAAGTCGTTGACGATGTGCTCGTAGTACTCGGTCAGGGCGGGGTCGGTCAGGTAGCGCTTGTCGTGCGTCCAGCGGTACAGCTCCAGCGCCAACTGGGCGATCTCGAAGGGCGCCGGGGTCTCCCGGACGAAGTCGGTGTCCGATCGGTAGTCGATCGCCGCCGGTTCCCCGTCGAAGGTGAACGCCCAGAGCGGGTAGTACTTGCGAGCCTCGGTCGCGGAGGCGCCGAAGTGGCGCAGCATCACGAAGTTCTCCTCGTCGAGACCGAGCAGGTGGGCTCCGAGGGCCTGATGCGCGACGTCACGTGAGTAGAACATCGGCCGGTCGAGCAGTCCGGCGTGGTAGCTCGGGATCGCTTCGGGTGAGCTCCCGGTACGGACCGTGGCCAGCGCGATCTCCTTCGCCCACGAGAAACCGTCCTCGAGATCGCTCAGCGAGGAGGAGAAACCCAGGGACGGGAGCCCGGACGTGGTGTTCATGGCTGGTAAGCTAAGCGCTTAACCTGTCCGGAGGTCAAGGCCCGGGCGCATAGCATTTATCCCTGCACGGGAACGAGCCGGACGAGGTGAGCATGACGACGATGCAGCAGGTCGCCGATCGGGCGGGGGTGTCGATCGCCACCGTGTCCTACGTGGTGAACGGCACCAAGGCCGTCACGCCTGCGACCCGGGCCCGGATCGAGGCGGCGATGGCCGAGCTCAATTTCCAGCGGAACCGGGCCGCCCGGGCGCTGGCGAGCCGTCGTACGCAGAATCTGGCCTTGGCGTTCCCGGCGTTGCAGCGGCGGTTGGGGACCACGTCGCTCGAGTTCCTGACGGGAGCGGCGACGAGTGCCAACGACTGCGACTACCACCTGACGCTCTGGCCGGTGAGCAACACTGCCGACGAACTCACCGACCTCGTGTCGGCTGGCCTGGTCGACGGCGTCCTGTTGATGGAGGTCCTGCTCGACGATCCAAGGGTCGCCGCGCTCCAGGCATCCGGTACTGTGTTCGCGTTGATCGGCCGGACCGCGGATCCGACCGGCCTGCTGCATACCGACATCGACTTCGACGCCACGGTCGCGGGCGCACTCGATCATCTTGAAGGACTCGGTCACCGGCATCTCGGCCTGATCGAGGAGCAGCACGCGGACTCGAGCTTCCTCGGGTACGGACCCCAGGTGCGCACGGCCGCGGCCCTCGATCGTCAGCTGAAGGAGCGCGGTCTGACCTCGCTGACAGTCGGCTGCGATCAAACGGCTGCCGCGGGAGCCGAAGCCACCCAGCAACTGCTCACCGATCATCCCGAGATCACCGCGATCATGGTCCGCAATGAACAGGCGATCCTCGGGGTCATGCTGGGCGTTCAGAGAGCCGGACTCCGCGTACCGGCCGACGTCTCCGTGCTCGCCCTGACCACCTCGGCCGAGATCGCCACCATGTCCGAACCGGCCCTCACGATCATGCGCTCACCCGGCGAGCAACTCGGCCGCCTCGGCGTCAAGATCCTGGTCGACTACCTGGACCACGGCCTGACCGCCGAGCCCCAACTCATCTCCTGCCCCCTCCAGCCCGGCGCGTCCACCGCCCCTGCCCGCTGACCGGGTCGGTGTTCATCTCGATTCGCCGCAGTGAGGGCAGGAGTAGGGGTAGCAGCATGGCTACCGCCAACACTGCCCCTCCGGTGATGGTCACAGCTGCGGTGCCAAAGGCCGCCGCCAGGAGCGGGGCTGCCAGTTGGCCGAGGGGAATCGACGCGAACGACCCGAACTCGTCGTAGGCGCCGACTCGGGAGAGGAGTCGTTCGGGGATATGGAGGTGACAGACCGTGGACCACACGACGGTGAAGAACTCAGCGGCCACCCCGGCGGCGAAGGCCGCTGCGGCCAGCCAGAAGGCATTCGCGCCGGTACCGAGGAGGATCAGCGGGACGGCGGCCAGCGTCATCAAGGACAGGGCCCGCGCCCGCACCATCGGTCGTCGTACGGTCAGCATCACCACGGTGGCGAGTAGCGCGCCGGCCGCGCGGGCGCTCAGTACGAACCCCCAGCCTTGAGCACCGATCGTGTCGACGGCGATCACCGGGCCGAGGATCTGCCAGATCCCCAGGTAGACGGCGTTCAGAACAGCGAAGGCCAGGGTCACCGACCAGATCCACGGCTTGGAGCTGAAGTAGCTCCAGCCCTCCCGCAGTTCGTCGAGCATGGTCGAGCCGCCTGCGGCGCGATCCGGCCGATCGGGGAGCGAGATCCGGCCGAAGCAGACGGCTGCCAGGAGGAAGGACACCCCATCCGCGGCGAGAGCCCAGCCACCGCCAACGGAGACGGTCAGCAGGCCGGCGGCGGCAGGCCCGATCATTCGGGCGAGGTTCCTGGTGGAGGCCAGCAGCGAGTTGGCCACCTGGATGCCGCGTCCGGTCGCCAACTGCGGGACGATACCGCGCATCGTCGGAGTGGTCAGCGCCTGAAAGACGCCGTTGAGGGCCGCTAGTGGCAGCAGGAACGCGGGGTCCTGGTGAGTCAGGAAGCGGCCGCCCGGACGCGGGCGCATCCGGTTCGGGCATAACGAGCAATACTCGCCGCTCGCCCCGAGTTCCTCAAACAGTTTTGTCCTGGGGGAGCCAGGGTCAGGCGACGCCGACGAGGGTGCGGGGTGCTGCCGCGGGGAGGGCGGTGAGGAGGTCGAAGAAGTGGGGGGCGGCGTCGGCGAGGCGGAGGTGGCCGGCTTCGTGCTGGGTCCAGCCGAAGAGGAGTTCGCCGTCGATGGTGCGCTCGGCCAGGGGAGAGGCGAACGTACTCAGCGCGACGCGGGCCGGGCCGGTCTGCGGGTGGTGGTCGCCGCAGCCGCACTCGGCGGCGATGGTGATCGTGGTGAGCGCGTCCGCGGAGTAGTTGCGCATCCGCAGGGTGGTGCCGCGGGCGGTGAACTGGGCGATCGTTGCGTCAGGCAACTGAACGAGCAGTTCGACCGGGACGGCGTGCGAGCCGGGCAGCAGGCGCAGCCCGCGGGACGCGAGCAGGTCGGCGAAAGCAGAGAGGTTCATCGCTGGGAATCCGGAATCCTGTGGTTGCTGGTGTCGGCGGGCGGGCCTCGGAAAAGCGGGCAGGGCCTCGTGCGCCGGAGACGGCGCGCGTCAGCGACAACAACAGCAACAACACAGCGAGATTCGCATGCGGAAGATCATGGCAGACCCAGAGTCAACTGCCAAACACCGCCCGCAATCTGAGACACGTGTCCAGGTTCAGCTGCGGGCGGGTGTCGGGAGCAGGTTCTAGTCCGCCTTCTTGCCGAACATGATTTCGTCCCAGCTGGGGACGCTGGCGCGCTTCGAGCCTCGTTTGGTCGCCTTCTTCTTCGGCTCGGCCGCGGCGGGCTGCTCGGCGCCGTCCTGCGCAGCCGGCGCCTCGACAGGAGCGTCACTCGGTGCGGGGGAGGACTCAGGCAGCGGCTCCGGCCGGGGATCAGCAGGCTTCGGCGCGAACTGCCGCGGGTCCGCGGGACGCGGCGCAGCCGCACGTGCTGCTGCATCGTCTCGCCGAGGATCCGCAGGACGCGGTGCGGCGGCTGCGGGCGCTGCGTCTGGCACAGCTTCCTGGCGTGCGTCGGTCTGGCGGTTGTCTGGACTCTGCCGTTCGGTGAAGCGGTTCTTGGGGGCGGCCGCGCGCTCTTCCGGGGGCGTCATCGGCGGCTGGTCGACCGGCAGTTGAGCCGAGCGCTCGACCGCCCGTACTGCGGGCCGCAGCGCCGGCGGCTGCTCAACTGGTACGTCGATGAGTGTGGGCTCGTCGTCGGGACTCGGCACCGAGTGCACCCGACGGGGACCGCGCTCGACATCCCGCGAAACCTCGCGGGCTACCTCACGCGAAACTTCCCGCGATACGCCGGGCGGGCTGTCGTGCCCCGCATCGCGACCAGGCCCGCGGCTGAAGTCGCGGCCGGTTTCTCTTTCGAGCTCGCGGCCGAACCCGCGACCGGTGTCCCGGTTGGCGTCGCGGTCGGACTGGTGGGCCCGTCCGCGCGGCAGGCTGATGGTGTCCTCGAAGCCCGCTTCGTAGCTGTCGGCGCCGTGGTCAGGAGCAAGGCTCAGGTCGAAGTCCGCGACCGCGGTGAGACGGCGCTCGGTCGGCGGCGCGATCACCTGCGCCTGCTCGCCGACGAGCCAGCGGGCCTCGTCGTCATCCGGGACCGCGTACCGCCCGGGAGCGTCGTACGCGAACATCGCGACCTTCTCGTCCTCGGACTCGGCGAAGTACGAGACGCGGACGGCCCAGCGGCCGTCGTCGCGGCGCCAGGCGTCCCACTCGGCCGAGGCCGGGTCGACCTGGCGGGTGCGGAGGCGCTCGGTCACCCAGGCACCGAGGTTGCGGGTCGGGGCGTCGCCACCGCCGCGGCGCCGGACGGAGGCGCGCTGCGCGAGGTTGGCGACGTGGTCGCGCTCGGCCAGTACCGGGCCGGCGAACGCCATCACGCGTTCCATCGGCATCTGGGCGACGGCCGCGACCGCCTCGGGACTTTCGCCGGCGCGAATACGAGCCTGGATGTCTCGTGGGCGCAGCGCGCTCTCCATTTGAATCTCCAGCTGGCCGAGTCGGGCACGGTCGCCGCGCAGGGCCGCACGCAACCGGTCGTCGACCGGGATGGCGAACTCCTCACCCGTCTCTGCCAGCGCCAGGATGAGCTGCTTGCCATCCTGGCTCAGGCCAACGAGCCTCGCCTCGCGCATTGCCTTTGTTCTCCTGTGCGGTTCTAGACAGTCTCTCCCGGCGCCTGCTGCCTGACCAAGACCGGCGCGCCGTGCCCGGCGGTCATTGTGGAGGTTACGTCACGAAATCACATCTTGCCTGCTCACCACCGTCCTCGTCGTCACACCAGTCACACTAGTCACAACCGACGGTGATCGTGACGGCGAGGTCCCGTAGCCGACCATGTTTTCACTCGATCGGATAGGCCGCGCGGACCGCGAGAGCACGCCGTACGTCGTCCGCGTGGTCGCCCACCGCGCGCCGGATCCCGGCCGACACCGACTCGTCGGCGACCAGGTCCTCGGACATCTGGACCACCCGCTCGTCGATCGCGTAGCGCGGGAAGCCGAGCCGGATGCTGTAGGCGACCACCCAGCCCGTGCGGAGCTTCTCCGTGCCCGCGATCTCTTCGAAGAACCGCTCCACGTACGGCGCGGTCAGCTCGGCCTGAGCGGGATGCCAGAAGCCCTCGCAAGCGGCGTACACCTCGTAGTTCGGGAGGTCCGCATCAGTCATGATCTGCGCCCAGGCCCGGTCCTTCGCCTCCGTCGTCGGCAGCGCCGCCCGGGAGCGGGTCGCGTGCACGACGCCCTCGGACGAGTTGTCCCGGGTGAGTTCGGCGTCGATCTCGGCATCGCCGACAGCGCCGAGCCGGGCGAGCTGCAAGGTGATCAGCCAGCGCAGGTCGGCGTCGACCGCGGCGCCTTCCGGAACACTTTCGCCGATCAGCCAGCCGCGCAGCAGCCCGGCGTCCTCGGTCACGCGGGTCAGCGCGCGGATCACCATCAGCTGGAGGCTGCTTCCGGCCGGAGCCGTCGCCAGCTTCTCGGTCAGCACCGCGGCCAGACGTTCCCGGTACGGCTCGTACGGCAGGTAGACCCCGAGCAGCCGGGTCTGGGCCCACGTGATCATCGCGCCGACGGCGAGGTCACTGGTCTCCGCGGGCAACGCGGCCAGCACGACGTCGAAGCCGAGCCGCGGGTCGAGCTCGCCGTCGGCCGTGGCGTCACGGATGCTGTTCAGCACCACCGCCCGGGTGACCCCGTCCTCGATCTTCGGCAGCACCTGGGGCAGCCGCGACAAGCTCAGCTCGTCGAGCCGGATCTTGGCCCAGGTGTCGTCGGCCGCGTCCGGAATCACCACGGCCACGGACGGGTCGAGCGCGACCTCGACCTCGTCGGCGTCCAAGAGGACCGGTACGGACACCCCGCGCCCCGACTCGTCGTACCCGCCGACAGTGAACTTGTGCGGGCGATCGGCGGGATGGTCGGCGGGCGTAGTACGGCGGAGCTTGATGCCGGTCGCGGTCCGCTCGGCACTGATCGTGTCGACGCCAGCAGTGCGGAGCCAGTTCTGCGCCCAGGCCTCGAGCCCGACCGCGCCGGCCTCGGTCCACTTGGCGACCAGATCGGCGAAGGTCGCGTTGCCGAACTCGTTGGAGGTGATGTGCGCCCGGACACCGGCGAGGAACACGTCGTCGCCGAGATAGGCGGCCAACTGCTTCAGTACGGCCGCGCCCTTGGCGTAGGAGATCCCGTCGAAGTCGTCCAGCGACGCGAGCGCATCCTTGACCGCGTCCGCGGCGACCGGGTGGGTGGACGAGCGCTGGTCGGCCTGCAGGCCCCACCACTTGCGGATGAAGGCGAAGTCGATCCAGTTGTCCGTGTACTTCGTCGCGGTGCTCGCGACGCGATGCGCCATGTACTCCGCGAACGACTCGTTCAGCCACAGGTCGTTCCACCACTGCATGGTCACGGTGTCGCCGAACCACTGGTGCGCCATCTCGTGCACGATGGTCCGCGCCCTGGAACTGCGCTCGCCGTCGGTCGCGACCGAGCGGAACACCATCGAGTCGCGGAACGTCACGCAGCCCGGGTTCTCCATCGCGCCGGCGTTGAACTCCGGCACGAACGCCTGGTGGTACTCCCCGAACGGGTAGCGGTACCCGAACAGCCGGTGGAACTCGTCGAACGCCTGACCGCTCACCTCGAAGATGTCGGCGGCCTCGCGGTCCAGCGCCTCCGCAAGCGACTGCCGTGAGACCAGGCCGAGCGGGATTCCGTCGTGCTCGCTGAGGATCTGGTGGTACGGGCCGGCCACCAGCGTCACGAAGTACGTCGAGAGCGGTTTGGTCTCGGCCAGCTCCCAGCGACCGGGGGAGACCTGGGTCGCGGCTCCGTTGCCGAGCACGATCCACTCCGGCGGCGCGGTCACCTTCACCCGGTACGGCGCCTTCAGGTCCGGCTGGTCGAAGCAGGCGTAGATCCGCGGCGCGGCGTCCAGGAAGGACATCGCGTAGAGATAGGTCAGTCCGTCGGCCGCGTCGACGCTGCGGTGCATGCCCTCGCCGTCGTTGGAGTAGAGCATCGACGCGACTACGACCAGCTCGTTGTCGGCCGCGAGCCCGGTCAGCTCGAGCCGTCCGTCGTCGAGTCCGCCGACGGCGACCGCCGTCCCGTTGAGGGTGACGGAGATCAGCTCGTCCGGCTTGACGTCCACGAACGTCGAGGCGGTCCGGGCGGAGAACGCGATCGTGGTGGTGGAACCGAACGTTCGATCGCCCTGGGTGAGGTCGAGATCGACGTCGTACGAGTGGACGGTGAGTGCGGCGGCCCGGGTACGGGCGCCGTCGACGGAAAGACTCGGCATGTTGTGCATGCTATGTCGTAGCAGGTCGCCACAGCATGGGCCTTCGGCATTCCGGTGGGATCCGGCCTCTAGGCTGAAGACATGACTGAGATGGAGTACCGGCAGCTGGGCGATTCAGGACTCACGGTCAGCGTGGTCGGACTGGGCTGCAACAACTTCGGCGGCCGGATCGACGCCGGCCAGGCGGACACAGTGGTGAACGCCGCCCTCGACGCCGGTATCACCCTGTTCGACACCGCCGATGTCTACCGCGGCGAGCAGGGCTGGAGCGAGGAGATCCTCGGACAGGCGCTGGGCAAACGCCGCGACGAGGTCGTGATCGCGACCAAGTTCGGCGGTGACCTGAAGGGCGCGAACGGCCCCGACTGGGGTGTGCGCGGTTCCCGCCGTTACATCCGCAAGGCGATCGATTCCAGCCTGCGCCGGCTCGGCACGGACTGGATCGACCTCTACCAGCTGCACGTCCCCGATCCCATCACGCCGATCGAGGAGACCCTGGCGGCGCTGTCCGAGCTGGTTGCCGAGGGCAAGGTCCGCTACATCGGCAGCTCGCAGTTCGCCGGCTGGCAGGTGGTCGACGCCGACTGGGCCGCGCGGACCGCCGGGTTCGAGCACTTCATCAGCGCGCAGAACAAGTACTCCCTGCTCGACCGGGACGTCGAGGACGAACTCGTCCCCGCCTGCGAGCACCTCGGCATCGGCATCCTGCCGTTCTTCCCGCTGGAGGCCGGCCTGCTCACCGGCAAGTACAAGCGCGGCGAGGGCGCCCCGGAGGGGACCCGGTTGGCCAAGCAGCCGGAGCGGTTGGCCCGGGCAGATTTCGACCGGATCGAGGCGCTGGAGACGTTCGCGGCCGAGCGCGACCTCACCCTGCTCGACGTCGCCATCGGTGGCCTGGCCGCACAGCCCGCGGTCGGTTCGGTGATCGCCGGCGCCACCAAGCCCGAGCAGATCGCGCAGAACGTCGCGGCCGGACTGTGGGATCCGACCGCCGAGGACCTGGCGATCCTGGACGAGCTGACGTGACCCTGATCCTGCTGCCGCCGTCCGAAGGCAAGACCGGTCGCTCCCGCGGCCGCGCGGTCGACCTGTCCACGCTGTCGTTTCCGGAGCTCGGTTCGACCCGGGAGAACGTGCTGGACACGCTGGCGAAGGTGAGTGCCTCAGCCGACGCGTACGGCGTACTGAATGCGGGGGTCTCGCTGAAGGACGAGGTCGAGCGGAACACCCGGTGGCGGACAGAACCGGCTGTTCCGGTATCAGAGCTCTACTCGGGCGTCCTGTACGACGCTCTCGGCTACAACACGTTGTCCGCCGGCTCGAAGCGACGAGCGGGAGCACGTCTGCTCGTCGTGTCGGCCGCCTGGGGTGCCTTGCGGATGAGCGACCGCGTCCCGCCGTACCGGCTGTCCATGGGCACGACGCTGCCGGGGCTCGGGCCGCTCGCCTCGGTCTGGCGCGATCCGCTGTCGGCCGCGCTCGATGCGGCCGCCGCGAACGGCGTGATCGTCGACTGCCGCTCGTCCACCTACGCCGCGGCCTGGCGCCCGACCGGTGGGCAGGCGTCGAAGTGGGTCGCCGTGTCGGTCGTCCGCGAACGGGGTGGCGTCCGCTCGGTCGTGTCCCACAACGCGAAACACACCCGCGGCCTGGTCGCCCGGCACCTGCTCGAATCAGGCAAGGACCCCGGTACGCCGAAGTCGCTGCACAAACTGGTCGCCGACCGCTGGAACGCCGAACTCGAACGAACCGGCCCCGGCTGGACCCTCACAGTCGTCGAGCACGACTAACTGTGCACCCTTAGAAATGCGCCTTCGGGATCACGCCGTGGACGCCGGTGGTCCGGTCGACGACCTGGGAAACCTCGAAGTCGGCGGCCGCGGACAGGTAGGCGTAGGCCACGGCGCGATCCATGCCCTGGTCCTCCTCGAGGAAGTCGAGGGCGTTGACGACGGCCCGGCGCATGGCGATGTTGAGATCGTTGCCCTGACCACCCTGGCTGCCGTCCGGGTCGGACAGTCCGATCGGAACCCACGAGTCGGGCGTCTCCGCGAACGGGTACCGGAACGCCACCGAGGGCGCGTCGCCGGAGCCCTTCTTGCAGACGGTCAACCGGAACGTCGCCCGCAGCGAGCCCTCCATCGCCGTGAGCGCGACCTCGCCACCGCCCATCGCCAGATGCGGATCGCCGGTGTGGAACAGCGCACCGTCCGCGAACACCGGCAGGTAGAAGGTGGACTTCACGCCGAGCAGGTTGATGTCGATGTTGCCGCCACCGAGAGTCGGCGGGATCGAGTTGAGCGCCGGCGCTGTCAGCTCGGACGACGCCGCGAAGGCGACCCCCATCAACCCCATGAACGGGTTGAGCGGGAAGGTCACCTCGCCGCGCCGGCCGCGAGGCATCACACCATGACCCTTTCGGACCGGGGTGAACACGGAGACATTGCCGTACTTCGTCGGGTCGCCCGTGGCCCGGCCGTCGGTGGCGACCGGCGGCATGATCTCGTCCACAGTGATTCCGGCAGGCGCGACGCCGCCCGTGAGCTGAGGGAGAGCCCCCTTGCCGTGGCGGCTCGAGACCACGCCGTACGGGACCCGCGGCAGCATCGAGAGCATCTCCACCTTGAGCACGTCACCAGGTTTCGCGTTCCGGACGAAGATCGGCCCGGTCACGACATGCGGGCCGTCCACATCGAAGGAGCGGGCAGTGCGGTCGTACTCCTTCGCGATCTGCACAGCGTCGTCCAGTACCTGCGAACGCCGTACGCCGTGGCTGGCGAACCAACTCACGGGGTCGCGGCCCTGGTCCTCGAGGATGCCCTCGTGCGAGACCGTGTCGACGGTGACCGTCTCGCCGGAGCGGATGGTCAGGACCGGCTTGCTGCTGAGCGATGGCAGATAACCCCAGCGCACCCCGTCCGGCTCCGACGGCAGGTAGTGCCGGCCGTGAATCGGCCCGCGCCCCGGCTGGAGGATTTCACCAGGGGCGGTGGCCGGCGCCGCGTGGGCGGTGGTGGCAGCATTCGTCGCCGCGACTCCTGCTGCGCTTACTGCGGCGGTGGCGCGGAGGAACTCCCGTCTGCCGAGTCCTTTACGCAACGCGTCCCGCACCTGGGTCACCCGGTCGTTCATCGTCAACTCCTCACTGGATTTGTCCTAGCAAGGTCTACAGATGAGATGTTTCCGCGGCAGGCACCTCGGTTTCGCTGCGGTTACGTGTCAGGCGTTCACACAGCTTTCATCGCGGGGTGGGTTTCCGGTTCGCTGGACCGGTAAGGCTTCTCGGTGAGTTGTCACAGGGAATCGCCCCACCCTCGGAGGCCTCAAAATGCGTCGCCTGCTCACCGTTTCCGTCACTCTCGCCGCGTTGCTGACCGCCTGGGTTCTGGGCGCCACGCCAGCCCTCGCCTATCCGCCCACGCCGCCATCAGCCAGTACTGCGCTGACGCAGCTGAACTCGCTCACCGTGAAAACGGAGGGTACGACCAGCGGTTACAGCCGGGATCTCTTCCCGCACTGGCACACCGTGTCCGGCACCTGCGACACCCGGGATCAGGTCCTCAAGCGGGACGGCACCGGTGTGACCGTCGACAGCAACTGCGAGCCGACCGGCGGCCAGTGGTACAGCGTGTACGACGCCATCTGGGTGACCGATGACTCCACGATCGACATCGACCACATCGTGCCGTTGGCGGAAGCGTGGAAGTCCGGCGCGAACACCTGGACCACCGCCAAGCGGGAAGAGTTCGCGAACAACCTGACCATCGCCCAGCTGATCGCGGTCTCGGCCTCGAGCAACCGCTCCAAGGGCGACCGGGACCCGGCCTCCTGGAAGCCGACGAACACCTCGGTGCACTGCATCTACGCCCGCGAGTGGATCTGGGTGAAATACACCTACAACCTCTCCCTGCAGTCCACCGAGAAGACCGCCCTCAACTCGATGCTCGCGGCCTGCTAGCTGTCTTCCAGCAGGCGGCGGCGTTGAGCGTGGATGCCGGCCTGGAACCGGGTGCGGGCGCCGAGGCTTTCCATCAGCTCGGCGACCCGGCGGCCGACGGTCCGGCTGCTCAGCGTCAGCTGCCGGGCGATCGCGTCGTCCTTGAAGCCGGCCGCCAGCAGCGTCATCAGCCGTGCGTCGAGCGGATCCATCCGGACCGGCACCACTGGGACGGCCTGGTCCCAGAGCAGCAGGAACATCTCGACCAGCGCATCGAGCAGGGCGCACGGGTACACCACCAGCGCGCTGTCGACCAGCTGGTCCACCGACAACGGCAGCAACGCGGCCGTCCGGTCGAACACGGCCAGCTTCATCGGCACCTGCGGGTGGACCCGCGAAGACTCACCGGCGTCCGCCGCGCTGTAGGCCTCGTCGACACCGCCCGGCAAACCCAGCGAATCGGGGGAGTAGATGCCCCGCACGGCCACGCCTTCGCTCAGCAGCCCGCGCACCTGGGTGTCCGAGCTCTCGGCCGGCGCCGCGTAGGGCGGCCGGTCCAGCACCAGGAGCTGGTCCTTCGTCCCGTTCAGCAACTGCGCGAACCGGGCCGCGATCGCCTCCTGCCCGACGATCACCTCGACCAGGTTCTCCGGGCGGTGCTGCTCCTGCGCCCGTAGCTCGGTCAACAGCACCCGCGCCTCCGCACGAACCCGGTCCAGCTCGGCGCGCCGTACCGCGACCAGCGCGTCGACGGCCACATCGGGGCGCGTGGGCAACAAGCGCGGCGGGTCGTCCGCAGTACTGGTGAGCAGGCCTAGTTCCTCGAGACGGTCGACCGCGACACCCAGCTCGTCGACGTCGCGGTCGAGCCGCCTGGCCAGGTCGAGAAGACAGCATCCCGGGTTGGCGAGCACACCCCGGTAGGCAGCTTCCTCCGCGGCCGAGACTCCAACGGATTCGAGCACACACACTCCTGGCAAGATCTGGACAAGTCCGGCATGCGACACGCTATCTCGTAGCATGGACCATCCCGGGTTCGATACCACTGGGTGGTGTCCCTCTCCCGGTTGTCTCTGCTGCTGTCCACCGCGCTGCTCCTCCCCTCGGTGTGGTCGCCGGTTCCAGCAGCTGCGGCAGCCGTGGCGCCGAAGGGTGACCCGGTCGCCGTGACTCTGATCACCGGCGACCGGGTCCTCCTTGGCGCACCCGACGCCACCGGCCGGCCTTTCGTCCAGATCGAGCCGCACGAGCAAGGACGGGCCTTCTCCGTACGCCGGGACGCCGGCCGGGTGACGGTGATTCCCCAGCAGGTGGAGAAGCTGGTCCCGGACGTGCTCGACCCGGCGCTCTTCGATGTGACCGGTCTGGTCGAGATGGGGTACGACGACGCGCACCGAGCGGATCTGCCGGTGATAACCCGCGGTGTTCCCGACTTCCAGGGCCGGGAGATCCCGAGCCTCGGCGCAACGGCCGGCACACTCGCCAAGCAGCAGGCCCCCGGCTTCACCAGCCGGCTCGCATCCCTTCGCAGTACCGGAAAGGTCTGGCTCGACCGCCGCCTCAAGGCAGCCGTAGCTGACACGACTGCAGCAATCCCTGACCAGTACCTGAACCAGATCAAGGCACCGACTGCCTGGGCGAAGGGGCTCGACGGCCGCGGCGTGAAGGTCGCGGTACTGGACACCGGTGTCGACGCCGGTCATCCCGCCCTGACCGGCAAGGTCTCCGCCGAGTCCGACTTCACCGGCAGCGCGAGTGCGGCCGACGACAACGGTCACGGCACCCACGTGTCCTCCCTGATCGTCGGCAGCGGCGCGGGCTCGGACGGAGCTCGCCAGGGTGTCGCCCCGGCGGCTGAACTGATCTCCGGCAAGGTCCTGGCAGCCGACGGGTACGGCCAGGAGTCGTGGGTCATCGCGGGCATGGAGTGGGCTGCCGCGCAGGGTGCAGACCTGGTCAACCTGAGCCTGAGCTCGGCACCATCCGACGGCGACGACCCAGTCGCTGAGGCCCTCGAGCGCTTGACCGCCGAGACCGGCACGCTGTTCGTCGCGTCCGCCGGGAACAACGGCAACCTCGGCGAGGATCCGGGCACGATCGGCAGTCCGGGCGTCGCCGCGTCCGCCCTGACGGTCGGCGCGGTCAACGGCAACGACAAGCAGGCCGTCTTCTCCAGCGAAGGCCCGACCCGCGGAACCTACCGGCTCAAGCCGGACCTGACCGCCCCCGGCATCGACATCCTCGGCGCCCGCGCGGGGGCCCGTGACGGCGACCTCTACGTCGGCATGTCCGGTACCTCGCAGGCCGCGCCGATCGTTACCGGCGCGGCCGCTCTGATGCTCCAGCAGCATCCGTCCCACACGTGGAAGCAGCTCAAAGCCGACCTCACGACGGCCGCGGACTCCACCAAGTCGTGGACCAACTGGGCGTCAGGCAACGGCCGCCTCGACCTCGCTCGCGCTACCTCCAGCACGCTCACCAGCGACGTCTCGTCGCTCGACTTCGCCTATCTGCGCTACCCGGACAAGGCCGCGCGCAGCCAGGTCGTCACCCTGACGAACAGTGGTTCCACCCCGATCACTGTTCCGGTGACCGATCAGGAAACCAGCTCGACGGACGTGCCTGCCCCCGCGACCGCGGTAGTCGCCTCGCCGGCCACGCTGACCATCCCGGCCGGAGGCACAGCCTCCACCAAGATCACGATCGATCCCGCGCAGCTGACCGACGGCCTCTGGCAGGGGACCGTCGCCTTCGGGGACAACCTCCGTCTCGCCTTGGGCGCCTATGACGAAGCCGAGCGCTATGACCTCTCGGTGAAGGTTCTCGACCGCACCGGTACGCCGTACGCGGGTGGCACGGCGTCGGTGTTCAACTACGCCACCGGCAATTCGTCGACCCTCCATCTGGACGAGAACGGGACGGCCCGGGTTCGCCTCGAACCCGGGCAGCTCGTCATCACCTCGGCCGTGGTGACTCCCGCGGCCGGTTCTCGACCAGAGACCTTCGCCCTGGCCGGTACCGCGGAACTCCCGTTCACCCGCGATACGTCGTACGTGATCGATGCCCGCAAGGCTCAGGTACTGCGCGCGCCCACGGTCGAGGGGCAGAAGACCAAGGTGGTGGAGTCCGTCCTGGGCATCTCCCGGAACAGTGCGACCCGCGGATTGAGCGACTTCTGGTGGTTCGAGCCCGAGCAGATCGCTGCCGGGACAGTGTTCGTCCAGCCGACCGCGAAGGTCGCCGGTGGTGGTTCGTTCGAGACCACGAACCGGTGGCGACTCGAACCGGTCGGGGCGGTGCGGAAGGGGGAGCCGACGGCCTATGAACTGTTGTTCGCCAAGGATCGTTTCTCCCTGCCGCTGTCGCCGCACCTGACCCGGCGCGACCTGGCGAAGATGGCGCGGGTCGAGAACTCATTCGGCAGCCTCACCGGTGCGGGGACCCAGCAGGTTCAGCGGCAGTGGGCGACCACGGTCACCGGCGTCGGTTGGGTGACCCGGCGCGACGTCGCGGTGCCGTCGCAGCAGGTCGAGCTGCTCACGGCCGATCCGGCCTCCGGATGGGGCCAATGCCTGACCCTCACGGCCGACGCGACGACGCCGCTGTGCGACCGGCAGATCCTGCCCCTCAAGACGGGTGCCCGGGTGCAACGGCCGTTCGGCGCGGCCTTGCATCCGGACATCTTCGCCGCCTATCACGCGCCCGACTACATGTTCGTCGAGGTCGGCGTGGCCGACGCCTTCCACGCCGGCAGGTCGGTGTACTTCCCTGGGGATCACAAGGTCGCGCTGTACCGCAACGGCGCTCTGGTCGGCGAGCTCACCGACAGCTCCGGCTATTTCCCACTCCCGGAGGAGAGCGGGAAGTTCCGGCTCGAGCAGAGCTGGTCGATCGCGCCGGCGGTGTTCCCCCGGTCGGGCAGTGCGCACACCACCTGGAACTTCACCTCCGCGCCGCCGCCGGATCCGACCCAGCAGGGCCAACTCATCCCGCCGCTGCTGTCCATCGGGTATGACGCCGACGTCGACGGACTGGGACGCGCCACGGCCTGGCGGCCACTGCGGATCGGCCTCCTGGTAGGGCATCAGGTCGGCTCGAAGGCAGCCCGAGTGACCGGAGCGAAACTGTCGTACTCGACCGATGGCGGGAGGCGGTGGACACCGGCGTTCGTAGTACCGGCTGGTGGTGCCTACACGGCGGTGATCCCGCCGTGGGCCGTGCTGCCTGGGAAGTCCTTGTCGCTAAGGGCTGTCGCAACCGACGCGGCGGGTGGCACCATCGATCAGACCGTGATCGCGGCGATCCCGACCCGCTGAGCGGCCGCACGCGTGTCCAGGGCGCGCATACTGCGATCCGGTGGGAGGATGAGAAAAGGTGCACCCCTGGCTGTGATCGACCGCAGGCCGTAGATCCCAGGAGGCAGGATGAGCGAGACCGCAAGCCCGGTGGCGACGACCGCCGAGGACCGCCCCGAACTGAAGCGGGTGATGGGGCCCGGATTGCTGCTGCTGTTCGTGGTCGGGGACATCCTCGGCACCGGCGTCTACGCACTGACAGGCAAGGTCGCGGGCGAGGTCGGCGGGGCTGTCTGGCTGCCGTTCCTGTGCGCCTTCATCGTGGCGATGCTGACGGCAACGAGTTATCTCGAACTGGTGACGAAGTACCCGAAGGCCGGCGGCGCGGCGGTCTATACGCACAAGGCCTTCGGCATCCACTTCCTCACCTTCCTGCTCACCTTCGCGGTGATGTGCTCGGGTCTCACCTCGGCCTCCAGCGCCTCGAAGGCGTTCGCGGCGAACTTCTTCTCGGCGCTGAAGATCGACCCGGACCGCGGCTCGGTGCTGATGATCACCTCGCTGTCGTTCATGGCGTTGATTGCCTTGGTCAACCTTCGCGGCGTCGGCGAGAGCGTCAAGGCGAACGTGGTGCTGACCCTGATCGAGCTGACCGGTCTGCTGATCGTGATCGCGATCGGCGCCTGGGCGCTCGGCAGCGGCGACGGCGATCCGGGCCGGCTGACGGAGTTCAACGTGCCGGAGGGCGACAACGCGTTCGGCGCGGTCACCGCCGCGACGGCGCTGGCGTTCTTCGCGATGGTCGGCTTCGAGGACTCGGTGAACATGGCCGAGGAGACCAAGGACCCGGTCAAGATCTTCCCCAAGATCATGCTGATCGGGCTGACCGCCACCGGCATCATCTACGTCCTGGTCGCCATCTCCGCCGTCACCCTGGTGTCGCCGGAGGAGCTGAACAAGGGCGCTACGCCACTGCTGAAGGTGGTCGAGGCCGGCGCACCCGACTTCCCGTTGCAGCTCTTCGCCTGGATCACGATGTTCGCGGTCGCCAACTCGGCGCTGATCAACATGCTGATGGCGAGCCGCCTGCTCTACGGTATGTCGCACGAGAAGGTGCTGCCGGGTCCGCTGGGGCGCGTCCTGCACAAGCGCCGGACGCCGTGGGTCGCGATCCTCTTCACCACCATCCTCGCGTTCTTCCTGATCGGGTACGCCGATCTGACCGCGCTCGGTGGCACGACGGCATTCCTGCTGCTCTGCGTGTTCGCGATCGTCAACGTCGCGGTGCTCGTGCTGCGGCGGGACAAGGTGGAGCACAAGCACTTCCACGCGCCGACCGCGCTGCCGGTGCTGGGCGTGATCCTCTGTGTCTACCTGGCCAGCCCGTTGTCGGGCCGCGCCTCGAACGACTACGAGATCGCCGGCTGGCTGATGGTGGTCGGCGTCGGGCTCTGGGCGATCACCTGGCTGCTGAACAAGTACGTCTTCAAGCGCAAGTCCGACTTCGACCCCTCGCACCTGGATCCCAGCGGACCGGTCAACTAGTCCCACCAAGCCGCAGGCCCTGGTCGCCCCCCGATCAGGGCCTGCGCCACGTCGGGATCGGGGTGATCGGTTCGACCGAGGCTCGAGGTGGGCGGATCGGGAGGAGGGCGGCGAGGATGACGGTGCTCAGGGCAACGAGTCCGAGGGCGACCGCGATCCAGCCGAGCGCCGGGTAGCCGGTACCGGCGTCGATCGCGAGACCACCGAGCCAGGGGCCAACCGTGATGCCGACGTTGAACGACGAGAAGTTGATTGCCGTCGCCAGGGTCGGCGCCCGCTCGGCCAGGCTGAACACCCGGGCGTTCAGCGCCGGGTTGGTGGCGAACCCGAACCCTCCGAGCAGGAAAACCGCGACGATCGCGACCACCGGGATCGACGCCCACAACGCGAGAACGGCCGAGAGAGCGCTCACCCCGGCGATCCCGACGAACAACGTGCGGAACGGCGTGGCGTCTGCGGTCCGCCCACCGATGGTGATCCCGATCAGCGACCCCACGCCGTACAGGGCCAGGACGCCGGGGACCGCCTCGGAGGGCAGCCCGGTGCTTTCGGTCAGCAGGGGAGCGAGGTAGCTGAAGATCACCAGGATCGCGGCAGTGATCAGCGCGGTGGTCGCATAGGACAACCACAACCGTGGGTTGCCCATCGCCCGCAGTTCGTTCCTGAGCTGGGGAGCGCTCTCCGGGTCCGGCCGCCCGCCGGGAATCGTCGAGATCACGCCGGCCATCGCGAGCACAGACATCGCCGCCACCGCCCAGAACGCGGCCCGCCAGCCGAGGTTCTGGCCGATCACGGTGCCGACCGGCAGACCGATGATGGTGGCGATGGTGAGACCGCCGGCGACGACGCTCATCGCCTTCGCCCGGTTGTTCGGTTGCACGAGCCCGACTGCCGTGACAGCCGCGACCGCCCAGAACCCGGCGTACACGAAGGCTCCGACCACCCGGGTGATGAGCAGGACCGTGTAGTTCGGGGTGAGCGCTCCCGCGACGTGGGTGACCGCGAAGATCGCCAGGAACACCAGCAGCGCCGTACGGCGTGGCCAGCGCAGCGTGACGACCGCGAGCACCGGGGCTCCGATCAGCATGCCGACGGCGAAGGCGGAGATCAGCAGTCCGGCGTCCGGGATGGACACGCCGAGGTCGCCGGCCAGTTCGGGGAGCAGGCCCGCGAGCATCAACTCGGAGGTTCCCTGGGCGAAGATCGCCAGTCCCAGAATGTAGACGGCAAGCGGCATACGTGATCGATCCTCCGGAGTCTGGGTCGTGGACGGACGGCTCAGAAAGCGCGGATCACCAGCTGTAGCGCACAGCAACCCGCAAGTCGCTCATCGTGACATACGTCGGTGTCACACCTCTACCGGCGTCTCACCCCGCGACCCGGCCGACGGCGAAACGCTCGGTGGACAGGACCGGTTTGGGTTGATCGGGCATCGTTGGTGCATGAGTTACCCGAGTCCCGCCCGGCGGACCAGCAGCGTCGTCGACCGCGCGCGGATCGGCAGTGGCATCAAGCTGCTGATCGCGCTGGTCGGACTGATGTGGGTCAGTGAGATCGTCGACACCGCGCTCAACGGTGAGCTCGACCAGTACGGGATCATCGCCCGGGAACCGGACGGCCTGGTCGGCATCATCACCGCGCCGTTCCTGCACCTCGGGTTCGGCCACCTGATCTCGAACACGCTCCCGCTGGTCACCCTCGGCCTGCTGATCGCGGTCAGCGGCGCGAAGCGGCTGTTCTCCGTCACCGCCCTGGTCACCGTGCTCGGCGGCTTCGGCACCTGGCTCGTCTCGCCGCCACATACCGTGACGATCGGCGCGAGCGGCCTGGTCTTCGGGTACGCCGCGTACCTGATCGCCCGGGGCATCTTCAACCGCCGGATCAGCCAGGTCCTGATCGGCGTGGTCGTGGTTCTCGTCTGGGGGAGCGCTCTCCTCGGCGGCCTGCTACCCCAGGACGGCATCTCCTGGCAGGGCCACCTCTTCGGCGCCATCGCCGGCGTCATCGCAGCCTGGGTCCTCGCCGACGACTCCCGCAAAACCCCCGCCCGCACCGTCTGATCTCTAGTCCAGAGTTGAGGGGTCTGTGTTGGCGCCGCACACGACCACCAGGACTCGTTCGTCGGCGCCCGGCCGGTAGGCGCCGCTCAGCAGGGCTGCCTGCGTAACCGCGGCACCGTGCTCGACCGCCAGGTGGTACTCGTGCCACAGCTGGTTGCGAGCGGCAACGATCGCGTCCTCGTCCACCAGCACCGACCGGACGTTGTTCGCCCGGACCGCCTCGAACGCCAGGCTCCCGAGCCGCCGCGCCCCGAGCGAGTCCGCAGCCAGACCGCCCACCTGGACGTCGACCGGTTGCCCGTCCTCGAGCGCCCGGTGCAGCGTCGGCGCCAACTCCGGCTCGACCCCGATCACCTGGGCACGATCACCGATCGCGGTCGCGATGCCGGCGATCAGACCACCTCCACCGACCGCGACCAGCACGGTGTCGAAGCCGTCGACCTGCTTGAGCAACTCGAGCCCAAGAGTCCCTTGCCCGGCAACGACCTCAGGCTGGTCGTACGCATGCACCAGCAGCGCTCCCGATTCCTCACACGCGACCACGGCGGCCGCGTAGGCCTCGGCGTACTCGCTGCCGACCTGGACGACATCGGCGTCGAGTGTCTTCAGCCGCTTCACCTTCGGCGCGGGAGCGCTCTCCGGCACGAAGATCCGAGCCGGTACGCCGAGTTCGCGGGCCGCGTAGGCAGCGGCCAGACCCGCGTTCCCACCGGACGCAGCGACCACACCCTGGCCGGTGAGAGTGCCTTGCTCCTTGGCCGACAGCAGCCGGTTGAACGCACCCCGCGGCTTGAAGGAGCCGACGTGCTGCAGCAGTTCGAGTTTGAACGTGAGCGTGGGCGCCACCTGCAGCACCGGCGTCCGGCGTACCCGGCCTCCGATCCGTCGAGCGGCTGCCTGAATGTCCTCACGAGTCACGGTCATGTCTCCAACCCTGCCATGGCCCTGTCATCGGTGTCGGTGCCCTGTCATCGGTGTCGATGCCCTGTCATCGGTGTCGATGATAGGCAAGACTGCGACTGGCTGATGGAGGCGAGCGGATGGGCGCGTACGACGAGAGTTATCGCCGCAGTCTGGCGGATCCGGAGGGTTTCTGGCTGGAGGCTGCTGCCGCGATCTCGTGGACCCGGCCGCCGACCCGGGCGCTGGACGATTCGGCCGCGCCGCTCTACCGGTGGTTCCCGGACGGCGAGCTGAACACGGCGTACAACGCGCTCGACCGGCACGTCGAGGCGGGCGACGGCGATCGCATCGCGCTGATCTACGACTCACCGGTGACCGGGACCTCGCGCACCTACTCCTACCGCGAGCTGCGGGACGAGGTCGCGGTGTTCGCGGGCGGGTTGAGGTCGCTGGGAGTCGGCAAGGGCGATCGCGTGATCGTGTACATGCCGATGGTGCCTGAGGCCGTGATCACGATGCTGGCCTGCGCGCGGCTCGGCGCGATCCACTCGGTCGTGTTCGGCGGGTTCGCGCCGAAGGAGCTGGCGGCGCGGATCGACGACGCGACGCCGAAGGTGATCGTGGCCGCCTCTTGCGGGATCGAACCGACCCGGGTGGTCGAGTACCTGCCGATCATCGAGTCCGCGCTCACCCTGGCCGCGCACCAGCCGGACCACACGATCGTGCTGCAGCGCGAGAACGCACCCGGGAAAGTCGGAGGGCTCGATCTCGACTGGGAAACGGTGATCTCGGCCGGCTCCGCTGCTCCGGCCGAGCCGGTGCCGGTGGCCGCGACCGATCCGCTGTATGTGCTCTACACCTCCGGGACGACGGGCCGACCGAAGGGCGTCGTACGGGACAACGGCGGTCACGCGGTGGCGCTGGCCTGGTCGATGAGAGCGGTCTACGACATCGGGCCCGGCGACGTCTGGTGGACCGCCTCCGACGTCGGCTGGGTCGTCGGCCACTCCTACATCGTCTATGCGCCGCTCCTGGTCGGCGCCACCACCGTCCTCTACGAGGGCAAGCCAGTCGGTACGCCGGACGCGGGTGCGTTCTGGCGGGTGATCTCCGAGCATCACGCGAGAGCGCTCTTCACGGCTCCCACGGCACTCCGGGCGATCAAGAAGGTCGATCCGGACGGACTCGAGCTGGCGAAGTACGACCTCGGTGACTTCCGCACGCTCTTCCTCGCCGGCGAACGCCTCGACCCCGAGACGTATCACTGGGCCCACGACAAGCTCGGAGTACTGGTCGTCGACCACTGGTGGCAAACGGAGACCGGCTGGCCCATCGTGGCCAATCCCCGCGGTCTCGAACCGCTACCGATCAAGCCTGGTTCCGCGACCGTCCCGCTGCCGGGATGGAACGTCCAGATCCTCGATGCCGAGGGGCTGCCGTTGCCTCCGGGGGAGGAGGGGGCGATCGCGATCAAGCTGCCGCTTCCTCCGGGCGCGCTGCCGACCCTCTGGGGTGACGATCAGCGGTACATCGACAACTACCTGAGCCGGTACGACGGGTTCTACCTGACCGGTGATTCCGGCTATATCGATGCCGACGGCTACATCTTCGTGATGGGCCGGACGGACGACGTCATCAATGTGGCAGGACACCGGCTGTCGACCGGCAGCATGGAGGCGGTTCTCGCTGCCCACCCGGCGGTCGCGGAGTGCGCGGTGATCGGCGTACGCGACGCGCTCAAGGGACAACTACCGCGCGGCTTCGTCGTCCTGAAGGCCGGCGCCGACATCGCCGAGGAGGTACTCCGGGAGGAACTGGTCGCCGCTGTTCGTCGGGATATCGGCCCGGTCGCCGCGTTCCGGGAGGTCTCGGTCGTCGAGGCACTGCCCAAGACCCGCTCCGGCAAGATCCTCCGCAAGACCATGCGAGGAATCGCCGACGGCCGCGACGAACCCGTTCCCTCCACCATCGAGGACGCCGCAGTCCTGGAAACCCTCCGCCCGATCCTCCGCCACGAAGCCTGATCAGCGGGGCGCGAGAAGCGGCCGTTCCGCGGCGGGAGCACCGCCGGACCGATCGATGGCGCGCAACTCGTCGAGGCTGTCGGCGAGGGTGCGGCCTGCCAATGCGCCGAGGACGGCTGCCTCGGTCTCGTTGGTGAGCCTGACGAAGTACTCAGCGGAGTGGTTGGTGACCAGGCACTCCCGGGGTCCCTCCGCCCGCGGGGCCCACAGCGGCTTGTCACCGATGGATGAGCGGTAGATCTCTCCCAGAGTGATCTGGTTCGCGGGCCGGCCGAGGCGGACACCCCCACTGCGCCCCTTGATGGACGCGACGAGCGCGTCCTGCACCAGCGGGACCATCAACTTGCGCACCAGGCTCGGGTTCGTGTTCAGACTCCTGGCGAGCTGGGTCGAGGTGAGGACGGGACTGCCCTGTTCCTCGGCATGGCCCAGCAGGAGCATGGCCTTCAGCGCACTGGAGAACCTCACGTCCAGCATGCTCGTACCTCTTTCCTCCGCCGCTCGGTCCGGACGCACCCATATTAGCAACTCTTACAGTTGCATTTCTGCTGGGGGATATGTATTTTTCACACATGCAGATTACGAGGAGCGTTGAGAGCGAGATCAGGGAGATCGTTTCCCGCTACACCCGGGCTGCGGACCAGCGCGACGGCGAGGCGCTGGCACAGCTCTACGAGGCCGATGCGGTCGTCGAGGTCCACTACCACCGCGGGCCCGATGGGATGGAGTTGCTGGGAACCCTCTCCGGGGGAGCGCAGATCGCAGAGTCCATGTCCACGGCCATGGCGCCGCACCCGTCGCTGGGCTGGAGTCACCACACCACGTACGACCACCTGGTCTCCATCGACGGCGACGAGGCCGGCATCGAAACCCAGTTCATCACCTTCGACGTCGTCGGAACTCCGAAGCCCGAGGGCGGGTGGCCGACCGGCACCTTCGGCGCCCAGGGCGCCATCAAGCCGATCGAGTCCGGGTACTACCGCTTCACCTTCCGCCGAACCGACGGCGTCTGGCGCATCCGTCACCAGGACGTCATCCACGACATCCCCTACGTCTTCTGATCAACCCGGCAACCGGTGACGTGCGCGTTAGGCTCGACCCATGCGAGTCGTGATAGCGGGTGGACACGGTCAGATCGCGTTGCGATTGACGAGGATCCTGGCGAACGCCGGGCACGAGGTGGTCGGGCTGGCGCGTAATCCAGCGCATGAGGCCGACATCACGGCGGCGGGCGGCGAGATCGCAGTACTGGACCTCGAGCAGGCTGATGTTGCTGCAGTGGTCGACGTACTGGCGAACGCCGACGTCGCGATCTTCTCCGCGGGTGCGGGCCCCGGCAGTGGCAACGATCGCAAGGACACGGTCGACCGCGGTGCGGCGGCGTTGTTCGCCGAGGCCTCGGAGCGGGCCGGAGTACGGCGGCACATCCAGGTCGGATCGATGGGCGCCGACCGCGTCGACGAGCTGGACCCGAACGACAGCTTCACGATCTACCTGCGCGCGAAGAAGGCGGCCGAGGACGATCTGCGCAGCCGTGACCTGGACTGGACCGTACTGCGGCCCGGTGCGCTCACCAACGATCCCGGCACGGGCCAGGTGCTGCTCACGGACAAGACCGGCCGGGGGAGCATCCCGCGCGACGACGTCGCCGCAGTACTGGCTGGCCTCTGCGAGACGCCGGCCGCGATCGGCCGGACCCTGGAACTGATCGCCGGCGACAGCTCGGTGGACGGGGCGCTGAAAGCTCTTTAACGTTTGCTACCGGCAACAGATTGGGACAGACATGGGCGACGACACGCTCCGGCAAGTGCAGTTCGAGCGCACCGAGAACAGCAAGTACCTGGTCCGCAACGTGCGCGGAGGCACGTTGTCGGTGGGGTCCAACAACGAGGGCACCGACACCGACTTCACCCCGGTCGAACTGCTCCTCGCAGCGATCGGGACCTGCTCGGCGATCGACATCGACATCGTGACGAGCCGCCGCGCCGAGCCGACCGAGTTCCGCGCGGAGGTGCGCGGCGACAAGGTCCGCGACGCCGAGGAGGGCAACCGCCTGGTGAACCTCGCCGTAGAGTTCACCATCACCTTCCCCGAAGGCGAGGCAGGCGACAAAGCCCGCGAAACCCTGCCCCGCGCCCTCAAAATGTCCCACGACCGCCTCTGCACCGTCAGCCGCACAGTAGAACTAGGCACCCCCATCACCACCACCGCCAACGAAGCACTATGAAGTTCCTGCTGATGATCTGCGCAGATGTCGGCCTGGTGCCGGACGACGCGTTCCAGCAGGGCTGTGAAGGTTGGACCGAGGAGATGGAGGCCCGCGGCGTGCTCCTGGCAGGCGGCGCCGGTCTCCGCTCACCCGCCGAAGCCCGCACCGTCCGCGTTCGCGCAGACGAGGTCTCCATCACCGACGGCCCGTTCGCGGAAACCAAAGAACTCATCGGCGGCCTGACGCTGATCGAGTGCGCTGACATCGACGAAGCGGTCAAGATCGCCGCCCAGCACCCGTCAGCCCGCTACGGCGCCATCGAGGTCCGTCCCATCTACGACCCCTCCGACCCCAACCCACCCTGGTAACTCTCACCCGGGGCTGTCGAGGCGTGCGTTCAACTCGCCCATAGTGTCGGTGAACGCGGTCTCGAGGTCGACGTCGTACGCATCAGCCAACACCATCACCGACCACAAACAGTCGGCAAGCTCATGCGCCAACGCCTCGTCCAAGCAATCTCGCGGGCGAATGCCTTCCTTGCCCTGAACAAGCTTCGCGAGATCTCCGACGTCACCGAGGAACCCGAGCATGAGCTCCTCGCGACTCCAACTGCGCCCGTACCTCCGGACCTCCTCAGCCGCATACTTCCGCCGCACCTCACGCGCCAACTCCGCCATCTCCCCAAACTCCATCCCGCGAAGCTAGTGCACTGACGGTGGCCCCTGGGGGCCGCGGTACGGCTGGGCTTGGCTGTAGACGAGGTTGGTGGTGGTGCTGCCGAACTCGGTGAGTTCGTTGACGAGTTGCTCCAGATGCGCCATCGACCCGGCGGCCACCTTCAGCGTGTAGCAGTCGTCGCCGGTGGTGCGCAGGCACTCGAGGATCTCGAAGCGCTCGGTGAGCAACTTCCGCAGCGGGTTCTGCTTGTTCCCCGGATACTTCAGCCGTACTACGGCCAGTACGGCGAACCCGACCTTCGCCAGGTCCACGTCAGCGCGATACCCGCTGATGATCCCGGCCGACTCCAGTCGCTTCACCCGCTCGGTGGTCGCCGACGCACTGAGGTTCACCCGCCGGCCGAGCTCGGTCAACGGCATCCGGCCGTCGCGCTGCACCTCGACCAGGATCGCCCAGTCAGTCGGATCGAGAGTCTCGGTCATCCCGTCAAGATACCGGCAGATCCACGGCCGAGCACCCAGTACGCCGGGAAGAATCTCTTCCAGGCGGCACATCCGCCTGGATAGCCTGGGCGGGTGTTTCTAGCAGTGAACGTCCCCAACTTCGGGCCGGGCACCAACCCGGGCAGGCTTCGCGACTGGGCGCGCACGGTTGAGGGTCTCGGCTACGACCTGCTGATGGTGTCCGACCACCTCGCGATCACCCCTGACGTAGCGCGGCAGTATCCAGCACCCTTCTACGAGCCGTTCACCTCGCTCAGTTGGCTGGCCGGCATCACCAGCACGATCCGCCTCGGAACCACGGTCCTCATCGCGCCGTACCGGCATCCGCTGCTGGTCGCCCGGATGGCTGCGAACCTCAACGAGTTGAGCGGCGGACGGTTCGTGCTCGGTGTCGGCGTGGGATGGGCGCGGCAGGAGTTCGAGGCGCTCGGGGTCGACTTCAAGAGCCGCGGCCGCCTCACCGACGAGATGCTGACCGAGATCCGTGCAGCCTGGAAGGACGACGCCGACTACCGCAGCGGCGACATCCCGATCTGGGTCGGCGGCCGCAGCGAGGCCGGGATGCGTCGGGCGGTCCGACTCGGCGACGCCTGGCACCCGCTCCGGGAACGGCTCGACTGGTTGCGTGAAGCAACATCCAGGCTGCGGGACATCGCCGAGGAGGATGGGCGGCCCGTGCCCGCGTTCGCACCGCGGATCCTGCTGCGACTCATGAACGAGCCGCTTCCGGACGACGAACGGGTCGCGGGCGAAGGCTCGATCGACCAGGTGCTCAGCGATCTCGAGGAACTCCGCCGGCTCGGCGCTGAGACCGTAGTACTGGATCCTTTCGTCGGGGACCCGGCGGAGACCGAGCATCCTGAGGTTGCCTGGCAGGCACTGGCCACCGTGATCGCCAACAAGTGAATGGAGTAGCTGTGACCCCCGAAGCAGAAGCCTTCCTGCGCCGAGCGATCGAGCTCGCCGCCGAGGCACGCAAGTCCGGGAACCCGCCGTTCGGCTCGTTGCTGGTCGGACCGGACGGCGCGGTGATCGCGGAGGAACGCAACAGCAGCATCACCGACAGCGACATCAGCGCACACCCCGAGCTCAAGCTCGCCAAGTGGGCCGCGCGGACGTTGGACGCGGGGACCGCCGCCGGCACGACGATGTACACGAGCTGCCAACCGTGTGGGATGTGCGCGGGCGCGATCGAGCGATCAGGGCTCAGCCGGGTCGTCTACGCGCTGTCCGGCGACCAACTCAACACCCTCAAACCGTCAGGCGGTTTCGCGCCTGTGCCCACGGAGGGCCCCGCCCTGTTCGACGAGGCCCGTGTTCCCGTGGACGGCTACTACACCTGAGGTCAGTTAGGGACGAGGCAGAGCGTGTACTTCGACGAGCCGCGCTCCTCCGAGTAGGCCACGGCGTAGTCGGGATACTGCGCCGCGCAGTCGTCGGCGTTCGCGCTGCCGTCGATCTTGCCGATGATCTTGTACTCCGCGTCGCTGGAACCGCAGTCGACCACCGACACGTCCGGCGAGCCCGCCGTGCCCTTGTTCTGGACGCAGTCCCCAGCACTGGCGTTGGACGTCGACTGCGAAGCGCCGTACACGATCAACGCGATCAGAGCGAACGGGATCAGCAGCATGACGATCGCCGGGCGCTTGAACAGCGGCTTGCCGACATTCATCGGCTGCCCGGGCGCACCCGGCACCGGCTCCGGCAGCTTGCCGAACTTCGCGCGCGTCGGCAGGTTCACCAGCATGGTGATCGGGTTGATGATGAACGACGCGAAGCCCCACCAGCCCTGCCACAGGCTCTTCGTGGTCATGTCGCGGTAGGTCGCGATCCCGCAACTGCGGCAGAACGGGCCTTCCAGCTTCAGGAACCGCATCATGATCAACAGCCCCTGGTGCCCACGGACCGTGGCCTGGACCGCCGGCACCGAACCACAGAACCTGCAGATGGAGTTGTCAAAAGCGGGCGGCATGAACTGCGGCTGCCCTTGGACCCCCTGCTGCCCAAGCGGCGCCTGCCCGAACGGCTGCTGCCCGAACTGCGGCGGCGCGGGCTGGCCGATCTGCCCACCCGCAGGCTGCACGGGCGGCGGCTGGTTGTACTGCGGGAACTGCTGCTGCGGCGGACCGTAGCCGGGGCCAGGCTGCCCGGGGTAGGGGTTCTGCGGCGGCTGAGGCGGGGTAGTGGTCACGAAGACTTCCTGTTACTAGCAGTGAGGACAAACCGAACACCGCACCCTACTCACCCCACCAGTTCACTCACCCCACCCAAACCCCCCAGTTATCAGATCTCTTACAGTCCCCGTGGTCGCGGCGGGATTCAGGTGGCGTAGCGGGTGGTGAGTTCGGCGCCGAGGCGGGCTAGTTCGGCCTGAACGGACGGGGGATCGAGGACGTCGATGAGGCCGCCCCAGCCGGCTAGGTGCTGGGCGATCATCAGGGGAGTGGGGGCGGTGATCCGGAACTGGATCCGGCCGTCGTCGACAGGGCCGTCGACCTCGCAGTGCCGGCCGAGCTGGTCCTGCATCACCCGGAGGTAGCGCTCCTCGATCAACACGGTCGCCGACATCCCCGAACGCCGCTGCTCCATCTCGTCGACCACCCGCGCCCACTCCTGCGAGAGGTCGAAGTCCTTCGGCCTCTCAGCCGCCAGGTCGGTCGTCTCCGCCGCGGCGATCCGATCCACCCGGAAGGTGCGCTGACCCTTCTCCGTCCCGGCGATCAGGTACCAGACGTCGTCCTTGTCGACCAGTCCGAGCGGGTCGATCAGCCGCTCCGAACCACGTCCACGGCTCGAGTAGGTCAGCCGCACCTTCAGCCGCCGAACCACGGCATCCTGCAGATCCTTCACGACGTCCGGCCGATCCTTCTCATGCTCACCCCAGCGCGCCGGATCGATCACCACAGCCTCAGCCGCCGCCTCGGCATCACCCCTGAACGTCTCAGGAAGAGCCCGTACGAGCTTCCGCAGCGCCGCTTTCGCCTCCGGCGCGATGGATGCCGCCGGGCCGACGAGCAGGAACAACGCCTGCGCCTCGGACGACGTCAGCCCACTCAGGTCGGTCCGCGACCCACCCAGCAACGACCATCCACCGTTGCGCCCAGGCTGCGGATAGACCGGAATCCCCGCGGTCGACAACGCCTCGAGATCCCGCCGAGCCGTCGCGACAGAGATCTCCAGTTCCTCTGCCAACTCGGCTGCCGTAACCCGCCCACGAGCCTGCATCAACAGCAGAGTGGCAACCAGCCGATCAGCACGCATACCCCGAGTCTCCCAAACAAAGTGCCCACCCGCTGAGCACTTTCACCCCATCCATATTCGATCGCGCAGCCGGAACGCCCGGGGCATGATGGCGGCATGGTTGTGAGCTGGGAGTGGGATGACACGTTGTTCTCAGGCGCGGCTCCGTACTACCAACGTGGTCGACTCCCGTACGCACCTGGCTGGATAGACACGCTCGCCGAGGCTCTAACCCTCGACGGACAGGGGCGCCTACTCGACATCGGCTGTGGACCAGGCACTCTCGCCCTCAGCCTGGCGGATCACTTCAGTGAGACTGTCGGCGTCGACCCCGACCGCGGCATGATCGCCGAAGCCACGCAACTGGCAGAAGACGCGGGCCTATCCCAGAAGACGCGCTGGATCCAGGCCCTCGCCGAGGAGTTGCCCGCGGACCTCGGCATGTTCACTGTCGCGAGCTTCGGCAACTCCTTCCACTGGATGGACCGTGACCTGGTGGCGGCGACGGTCAAGGACCTGCTCCAGCCGACGGGCGCCGTAGTACACATCGCAGACCTCAAGACCGAGACCCGAACCGTCGAAGGCCTCCCACATCCAGCAGTTCCTTACCCGGCCATCCAGGACCTGGTCGAGCACTACCTAGGACCGGTACGCCGAGCCGGCCGCGGAGTACTGCCGAACGGCACGCCAGGCAATGAGGCCGCCGTCTTCAGCCGAGCAGGTTTCGCCGACAGGGAGCGCTACGTCGTACCCGGGGGACACGCCCTGGTCCGCACAGCCGATGAGGTCGTGGCCCTGGTGTTCTCCACATCCTCTTCTGCACCACACCTCTTCGGCGTCCAACGCAACGTCTTCGAGGCGGACCTCCGGCAACTTCTTGCGGAGACCTCACCCACGAACCGCTTCTCCGAACGCCAGCCGAGCACCGAGATCTTCATCTGGCGCAAACGCTGATCAGCTGACGTACTGCGCGATGGTCCGAGCGCAATCGATGGCCTCCGCGTGGGTGGAATCGACCTCCACGTCGTACGTCACGCCCTCGTGCACCACGTCAGCCTGCAAGGCGGCCATGCCAACGGACCGGTCACCCCGGGCGAGCTCGCGACCCGCAGCGACCTCCGCGCTGCACCGCACCCCGACCCACAGGACCTCGAGGTTGCCGAGGGCATCTTGCCAGCGTCGCTGCGAGGACGCTCCGCCGAGGAAGACATCGTCGACGATGATGTTCGCGCCGGACCGTGCCATCGCGACGATCCCGTTCGTCCAGGCCGCCTCCAACTGCCGGAACACCGGTCCGACGACCACCTCACCGTCCGGACCGAAGTCGATGCCGGCGTCCGAGGCCTGCATCGCGGCCGGCAGCGCATCGACGAAACTGTCCACCCCGAACGCCAGCCACGGCTCCGCCAGAACCGCCTGAAGACATCTCACGATCCCCGACTTCCCCGAACTGGACCCACCGTTGAGGACAATCAGCTTGACTTCAGACATGCACCAGATCCTAAATCAGTGATCGGATGCAGTCCTGGGGGAGCGAAGGCCCGAGGCCAGGAAGTACTGGCCGGCGGCGTAGGTCGACATCACCAGGGCGCCGCGGAACGGGAAGTCCCGGCCGGCCAGGCGCATGGCGATCAACGCGTCGGAGATCAGGAAGAGCGTGCCGCCGAGCCCGCTGCGTGGACTGTGCCAGCGCGAGACGATGGCAGTTGCTGTGAGCAACAGTGCGTAGACCGCGACCGGCACTCGTTCAGCGCCGTTCATCCCCGGGGTGAGCAGCGCGACCATGGCCGCCCACAGCGCGCCGTACGCCGCCGCCACGCGCCACGACCGTTCTCCGGGCTTGGACAGGAACACAGCTAGGTAGCAGGCATGGGCTGCAGCAAAGGCCGCCATCCCAGCCAGCTGCAGATCAGTCTCCAGCAAGAGGTCGCCGGCCGCTGACGCCAACAGCGCGGCTTGCAGCATCGGCGGCGCCTGCTGGGTCCGAGCCCAGGAGAGGAGCAAAGGCATCAATGTCACCTTGCTGGCCCGCTTCAGCACCTTGGCGTCAAACGCGATGGCGGCCACCTGCACCACGGTCGCACCCCAGAACGCCGTCAACCGCCGCCGCTCACTCGCCAGCTGCCCCAACTTCATACCGCCGAGTCTGCCGTACGCCGACGCCGTGGCTGGTGAACACTCGCGATCGAACAGGCAAAACGCCGGTGTAGCGATCGCGATCGCGAACAGCACCCGCCATCGCCGTCCACTGCCCCCTAGCGAGGAGTCAGTACGCAGAACTCGTTGCCGTCGGGGTCGGCCAGCACGATCCAGCTGACCTCGCCCTGGCCGATGTCGATTCGGGTCGCCCCGAGCGAGACCAGACGGTCGACCTCCGCCTGCTGATCACCGTCAGCCGGGGGAGCGAGGTCGAAGTGCAGCCGGTTCTTCCCGGTCTTCGGGTTCACCGGGGGACCGCCCCAGGTGATCTTCGGGCCGCCGTGCGGCGAGCGGATCGCGGTCTCTTCGTCCTGGTCCCAGACCAGCGGCCAGTCCAGCGCCTTGCTCCAGAAGTACCCGACCTCCTGCGAGCCGTCGCTCGACAGCGCACCGATGAATCCACAGTCAGCAAGGAAGTTGTTGCCCGGCTCGATGACGCAGAACTCGTTGCCTTCGGGGTCGGCGAGCACCACATGAAGCGCGTCCGCACCCTGACCGATGTCGAGATGCCGGCCACCGAGCTCGAGCGCCCTCGCCACCGTCTGCTGCTGCTCCTCGAGCGACTGACTCGTCAGATCGAAGTGCACCTGGTTCTGCCCGGTCTTCGGCTCCTGACTAGGAAGAAATCGCAACCGGAACCCAGTGTCATCGCTCGGCAGCAGCGCGATGCCGTCGTACGGGTCCTCGACCACCTCCCAACCCAGCACACCACCCCAGAACCCCGCGAGACCACGCGGGTCCTTCGCATCGAACGAGAGCGCAACGAGCTGAGTAGTCATCCTGCAAACTAAGCACCCCGCACCTGCCAAGCAAAGCGATTAAATTGCCACTTGTGGCACCGGCCGAGTATTGACGCCCATGGCAGCAGCTGTCGTACGCTCACCGCGCCATCGCCGAAGCAGCGCTGTCACCACCCGTTAGGCCGGAGGTCAGCATGGCAGCCTTCAACCAGTTCGATGATCTGAAGGAAGCGCAGTTCGTTGATGTGAACCTGCGCGGGGCGCGGTTCGTCCGATCTGATCTGTCCGGTGTGGTGATGCGCGCGGCCGAGGTGGCCGGGGCGGACCTCGACGCACCGTGGCTCCTCGCCGGCGAGAACGTCCTGCTCGTCAACGGCGTCAACGTCGTCCCGTTCGTCGAGGCCGAGCTCAACCGCCGCTTTCCCGGCCGCGCCGACCGGCAGGCCGCCGATCCCGACAGCCTCCGCGCAGCCTGGGCAGCGCTCGAACGCATCTGGGCCGACACGATCGAGCGGGTCGCGTCGATGCCGGAAGGCACGGTCGACGTTTCCGTGGACGGCGAGTGGTCGTTCGCGCAGACGCTGCGGCACCTGGTGATGGCCACGGACACCTGGCTGGGCCGGGCGATCCTCGCGATCGATCAGCCGTTCCATCCGCTAGGTCAGCCGAACGTCGAATACGAGACCGACGGCAACGACATGTCGGTCTTCGCGACAACCAAGCCGTCGTACGCCGAGGTACTCGAAGTCCGGGCCGACCGCGTGGCCATGGTCCGCGACTTCCTCGCCACGATCACCGCGGACGACCTGACAGCGATCCGCAAGAACCCTTGGGCCCCTGAGTATCCCGAGACCGTTCTGTCCTGCCTCCACACGATCCTCGAGGAGGAGTGGGAGCACCACCGCTACGCCGTACGCGACCTCGACGCGCTGACCAAATAGAGAGCTAACTCCCCAGTTGGTCGCGGCGGCGGGTCAGATAGGCGATCTCGGCGGTGTTGCCCGCAAGCTCGATGGCTTTGTCGTACGCCGCCCGCGCCTGCTGACTGTGGCCCAGCCGGCGCAGCAGGTCGGCGCGGGTCGCGTGGTACGCGTGATAGCCGGCCAACTTGTCCTCAAGACGGTCGACGGCTGCCAATGCCACCTCCGGCCCGTCCAGCTCGGCGACCGCGATGGCCCGGTTGAGGGCGACGATCGCCGACGAGTCGAGGCGGACGAGCTGGTCGTACAGGGCAACGACCTGCGACCAGTCGGTGTCGCGGACGTCGCGGGCGGAGGTGTGCACAGCGTTGATCGCCGCGAGGATCTGGTACCGACCCGGAGCCACTCCGGCCGCCAGGCGCTCGCGCACCAGCCGATGCCCCTCGGCGATCAGCGCCGCATCCCAGGCCCCTCGATCCTGCTCGTCAAGGGTGACCAGTTCGCCGCTGGCCGAAACCCGAGCCGTACGGCGAGCCTCGGTGAGGAGCATCAGCGCCAGCAGCCCGGCCACCTCACCGTCCTCCGGCATCAGGGCACGGATCTGGCGAGTGAGCCGGATCGCCTCGGCGGTGAGGTCGTGACGCACGGGATCGGTGTCGGGACCGGTCGCCAGGTAGCCCTCGTTGAACACCAGGAAGAGGACAGCGAGTACGCCGGAGACGCGGGCCGGGAGATCCTCCGCGGACGGCACCCGATAGGGGATGCGAGCAGCCTTGATCTTGGCCTTCGCGCGGGTGATCCGTTGCCCCATGGCGGTCTCCTGCACCAGGAAGGCGCGGGCGATCTCGGGCACGGTCAGACCGCCGACCATGCGCAGTGTCAGCGCCATCCGGGTCTCCATCGCGAGCGCCGGGTGACAGCAGGTGAAGACCAGCCGGAGTCGCTCGTCGTCGATGGCGCCGAGAGGCTCGGGGGAGTCGTCGTCGGACACCATCAAAGCCTCCTTGTGCTTGTCATCGCGCTTGTTCTCGCGCCGGATCCGGTCGATGGCCTTGCGGTTGGCGGTCGTGGTCAGCCAGCCGCCGGGGTTCGGGGGTACGCCGTCGGCCGGCCAACGCTCGACGGCGATCGCGAACGCCTCAGCCGTCGCTTCCTCGGCAATGTCGAGATCACCGAACCGCCTGGTCAGGGTGGCGACCACCCGCGCCCACTCCTCGTGGTGCGTCCGGGTGATCGTCTCTTCCACGTCACTCACTGGAACGGCCGGACCTCGATCTTCCGCTTGCAGACCTTCGACGCCTCGGTAGCGAGCTTGAGCGCCACGTCCAGGTCGGGGACCTCCCACACCCAGACACCGGCGAGGTACTCCTTCGACTCCACGAAAGGCCCGTCGGTGAAGACCGCCGCATCGCCTCGGTTGTCGATGACGGTGGCCGCGCTGGTGTCCGCGAGTCCACCGGCGAAGACCCAGTAGCCCTCGGCGATCAGCCGCTCGTTGAACACGCTGATGGCAGGCTGCTCATCGGTGCTGCCGGGATTTTCCTTGTCATCGATCACAGAAACCAGATACTGCATCTCAGCTCATCTCCCGCACTCCGGGACGCCCTCGTCGGCGCCACTCACCCCTCCCACGAACACACCCACCCCAATCCGACACCACCCCCAGACTTCCTCAAGGAAAGGTCAGACTCTCGGTTTCACGCGAGGAAGCCATGAAGCGAACCAACCTTCTATTTCGCCCACGAATCTGTGTCAGGGGTTGAAGAGCTTCCAGTTTCCTTCGGAGACGACCTCGACGGTGCCGTCGATCACTTTGATGGCCGTCTCATCGTCTATCGCGTACGTCGGGGCCGGGATCCCGGACGCCCACTTCTCTATGTTGGCCATCGAAGTGTCCGGCATCTCCTCGCGATCGAGGTGCGGATACAACGTGAAATCCACCAGTCCCAGCGCCCTGTCGCCTCCCACCGCCATATCGCTGCCGGTGGGCACGAACTCCAGGTCGAACTCCGCATCACAGTTGTAAGGGGTCAGCACGATGCTTCCCGCGCTCACTCCGACGTACACCGACTCGCTCAGCGACGGCAAGAGCTCTGCCAGGCCCGACTGCCGCATCCAGTGGGTCAGGTACAGCACATCGCCGCCCCCAACGAGCAGAGCGTCGGTTTCCTGGACCATGGGGATCCAGTTCTCTTCTCGGATGGTCGGCAGCGCGGTGAGCTCCAGCACGCCCAAGGACTTCCAACCCAGCCCGCACAACGGGCTCGGAGCCCTTCCGGAGATCGCCCGCCACGCTAGGCCGGCACCGCCGGGAAAGGGGTAGAGACCGGTGGGAATGAAGAGGGCGCTGGACTCGGCGATCGGCTTGCCCAGCAGGTCGACGAGCGCGTCGGAGATGCTCTGGTTACTGATACCTGAGGAAGTGAGAAGAAGCTTCATGAAGACCTTCCGTCCAGGGTCCACGGATCCGTCGGTCAGCGTAGCGCGCCCGGGGGAGTAGTGGCGTCGAGCCTGCGACTCATGAGGGCGGCGCGTCACGCAGAAAATCGCGTGCATTGTTGCTGTCTGATGGGGTTGGATCCTTCATCGTCTGACCGCTTCACCCGCAACTGTGAGAGCTGAGTGACCGTACATGAAGAACTATCCGCTCCTTGATGTGCGCGTCAGCACGCCGACACTCGAGTTGCGCAGCGCCACCGACGAACTGCTGGATCAGCTCGCGGAGGTCGTGCGCGCGGGCAAGACCCATGCCGAGCCGGCACCGTACGACGACCCGATGTCGTTCTACGAGACCGATCCTGACCTGCGGGTCGCCAAGTGGCTTCGGGCGATCTGGCGGCGCCGCGGCACGGTCGAGCCTGATGCCTGGCGGCTCTACCTCGTGGTCATGGTCGACGGCCAGCCCGTGGGGGAGCAGACACTGACAGGAGTGAACTTCTCCACTCTCGGCACGGTGACGACGTTCTCCTGGCTGTCAGTCGATCAGCGTGGCCAGGGCCTCGGGCACGAGATGCGGGCAGCGATCCTGCACCTGGCGTTCGACGGCCTCGGGGCGAAGGAAGCAGGCAGCGACGCCTTCGTGGACAATCACGGCTCCAACGCGATCTCGCGAGGTCTCGGCTACCAGCCCAACGGGTCCGACTGGGCAACGAGGCAAGGCGAACCCGCCCTGCTCAACCGGTGGCGACTCACCCGGGACGACTGGGAACAGCGCCGCAGGGACGACATCCAGCTCCACAACATCGAGGCCTGTCACGCCCTCCTGCCCCTGTCCTGACGTCAGTCGGTGACCCAGTCCATGTGCTCGATCCAGTTGACGAACAGTGCCCGATCGCCCAGCACCTCCAGCGTAGGAGCAGCATCCAGCGGGCGACGCCGGCTGAGCACGAGGAGCAGTTCGGCGGCTGGGCCGCGTACGGCGACGTCCGCCTTGGTGTGGGCGCGTTCCAAGACGACCATGTCCGGCTCCCGGCGTACCAGCCACTCGCCGGGCGCGTCGGTTGCGTGGAAATGCAGGGTCTGGCCGCTGCCGCGCATCGCATCGGCGAAGTCCGGCCTGTTCTCCCAGTAGCCGCGGGAAGTCATCGTGTCCAGCCAGTCCTCGATGGCCCCAACGGCAAGCTCCGGCGCCAGCTCGTACCGCGTGCCGACCGCCGCAGCCGCGTCCGCACGATGCACGCATGCCTCGCCGAACAGCCGACGTGACCAGAACGGCACGCCCGCGGCAGCGCCGGACGGATCCCACACCGGCGTATCTTCGGCGACCGAATCGAACGCCTGCTTCGCGTCGGCCGCGCCGTCGGTCAGCCAGGCGCGCCACTGGGCCGAATCGGTCGGGGCCGGAACGTAGCCGGCGAACGCCTTGCTCGGCTCGCTCATCCGCTCACCTACGAGCATTGCCACCATCCGCTGGGTCGCGCCGACATGGTCGACAAGTTCGGCCAGCGCCCATTTCGGACAGGTCGGCACCGGGGCCGCCGCATCCTTGCCGTGCACCCAATCGGCGAACGTGTTCGTCTGTTCGACAACAGCGTTCAAATACGCGGACGTGTACATCGCTGCACCTCCAAGTGCTCCACCGATGCCTGCTGAAAACATGTCATAGCCCAGGATCAACCCGCATCGGTCGAACGACTGGTGCAGAGGGAATGGTGCGCGCGTTGGTCAAGGGGCGGTGTAGCGGGCAATCACGTCCACGCAGCGGCGGAACTGGGCCGGTGAAGCGGGGTTCTTCCAGCCGAGCTTCTCGAGTGCCCAGTCGATGGCGAAGGCTGGCGTCCAGCCGGCATCGGCCGACTCGGGACCAGCGACCCGCGCGTACCCGCGGCGTACCAGGTCCAGTCGGTCATGCAAGGGGTCGCCGGCATCCACCTCCCATTGGGCAAAGTCGTAGGCCGGCGACGCAGGGCCGGCGAACTCCCAGTCGATGATGCCGACGACCGTCCCGTCGTGGATCAGGAGGTTCTTCGGGCAGAAGTCGCCATGGGCGAGCGAGAACGGGGGAGCCGCACGGGTCGTCACCTCTTGGCGCAGGAAGTCAGCACCGCGCTCGACGACCGCGGCTGCCGCCGGGCTTAGCACCTCCCTGGCGATGCGTGCGACCCGGGTGATTTCGCCCTCTTCGGGCAACCTCAGTTCGTGCCGGATGCCTCGCTGGTCGTCCGGGACCACGCTGTGCACCCGGGCCAAAATCTCACCGGCATCCGTGACCAACCGCTCGAGATCAGAGGTAGACAGTTCGCCGATGAGCTCCTCGAGCGAACGGCCCGGCAGGAACTGCTGGATCGAGAAGGACAGCAGTTCGCCGTTGTGATCCAGGTGCTCGAGGCCGAGCACCTCTGCTGTCGGCACGCCTACGGCACGCGCCTGCGCCATCAGGTGCGCCTCGTCGATGAACCACGGCACCTGCTGACGCGCGATCCGGACGACCACAGCGACATCGCTGACAAGCTCAACGCGGAACGTCTCATTCATCCCTCCACCGGCGAGAGGAACAAGACACTCGACGTCGCGGCCGCAGACTGACCGCACCACCGAGTCGATGATCGGGCGAGGAGTTGTCACCATCACGCAAGTCCGTTCATCAAGAGTATGAGCAGTCGGTCGGCTTGGGCTGTGCTGTCGGGTGCGTCCTGGGCTGCCCAGGCGATTGCGCCAAGCATCTTCAGTAGGTCCGCTGGGTTCGCATCGGCGATGACTCGGCCTGTCTGTTGCGCGCGTGACAGTAAGGCGGAGCCAACCTCGAACATCTCCGCATGCCAAGTCGATACCGGACTGTTCTTGTGGTCGAGCGCCGAGTTCATAACGACAGCCGACAGCCCGCGATAGGTGAGGCCATGCGCGAGCGCGGCACGCAGCCAGGTAAACAACGCGTCGAGTTCGTCGTCCGTGGTGAGTAGGCTCCGGCCAAGCGTGACCAACTCGGCTATCTGCTCAGCGAGCACTGCCTCAATAAGGTCCAGCCGAGTCGGGAAATGCCGATAGAGCGTTCCGCTGGCCACGCCCACTCGCCGAGCGATGTCGTCGAGGGAGGCATCCGCGCCACTCTCAGCGAACGCGATCCGCGCCTGGGCGACCAGGAGGTCGTAGTTGCGTTGGGCATCTGCGCGCTTCGGACGCCTGGTGTCCGCCTTTGCATTGCCGCTTGCCATGCGATCACGCACCTTGCTAACCGGGGACATGGTCCGGTACGGTCCCCAGCTAACCGGACTATGTCTCACTTTACAAATGAGCCCGGAGGCACGGAGGGTGAAATGACGCAGTACGACCAAGAAATTGGTCCGCGAGAGGTTCTTGAACGCCTTCGCGAAGCCACTGTCAACCAGTCCGCCGAAGAGATGCGCCAACTGTATTCAGTCGACGCGGTTCATGAGTTCCCGTTCACGCGCCCAGGCTTGCCCTCTCGGCTGGAGGGCCGGGACGAGATCATGGACTGGATCACCGAGGTGTGGAGCGCATACCCGCTGAGATACGACAGCTACCGCACCTTTGCAGTCCACGCCACCACTGATCCCGAAACGATCGTCGTGGAGCAAGAAGCACTGGGGACAAGCGGATCCACTGGCGAGGTCACGCTTCCCAACATCATGGTTCTGACCTCTCGCAACGGCCAGGTCACCCACTTGCGCGACTACGTCAACATCATCGCGGCCGAAGCAGCAATAGGGGCAGGGGAGCGATGAGCGTTGGCCAGGAAATTCGATCGTTCTGTGCGGTTGAGGTCGATACGTTGATGCCTTGTCAGCCGTTCTGAGGAGCACCGCGATCACCCAATCAACACCGTTCGTCGACGTGCCGGCTACCGATCCGGCGCTGCTGAGAACGCTGGCGGCCGCTGGTCTGCCAGCAACCGGGCGCTTTCTTCCTAAGGCCGGCTGGGTTAGCCGCGTGTGGGTCGGCGACGAATACGTCGTACGACTGAGCAACGGACAGTTCCGCGACGCGTATCGCCACGAGGCTACAGTCGTCAACCTGCTCGCCGGCAGCGAGGTCCCACACGCCCGGCACCTCGCCCACGGCGACGGCCCGGACGGGCCGTGGTACCTCTCCGAACGCTTGCCCGGCCGAACCATGCACGAAGCGTGGCCGGCGGCGGACTCGCACACGCGCCAAGCAATCATCGAGAGCCTCGGCGCTGCGTTGCGCGCCCTGCACCGGGTTCCTGTCCCGGCGGGCCTGCTGCCGCCCTGGCTGGCCGACGCGCTCGCCGGGAAGCCGTGGGCTGCGTTCCACCCACCCGTGGTGAGTGCGGCGCTCCAGCAGGTCGAGGCTGCCCGGCGACTGCCCGGTAATGACTCCCGCCTGCTCGCGGACGTCGTCGATTGGATCCAGGAGCGGCTGGTGTTGTTCGCCGCCGACGAACCCGTCCTCGTCCATGGTGATTTACATGGATCCAACGTGATCGTCGACCAAGGACGCGTCGCCGGTCTTATCGACTTCGCGGAGGCGTTGGCTCAGCCAGCGGATGTCGAGCTCGATACCATCCTGCGCTGGTGCGCGAAGGCGCGAGAGTACCCACCCGCACCCGACGGACGAGGGCTCGACGAGACCACACTCACAGAGGTCCCCGGATGGCTGCACGGCGCGTATCCGGAGCTGTTCGAGCGCGAGCATCTGCGCGAGCGGTTGAACTTCTATGACATGTACGGGGAGCTCGCGCTGTACGCACACCACCCCCAGCCTGACCTACGCGAAGCGGCACAGCACCGCATCGCTCGCCTGCTTTCCGGCCATAACCATCTAGAGGGACTCGTCTGGTAGGTCGTCGTCTTCGCGCCTACACGGGGTGTTGGTAACGGTGCTGTCACCAGCCCCAATCGAGGGACGTTGTAGCGTTCGTGGCGCGCCAGCTCGGCGTCGCCGCTGGTGATCTCGGGTTCTACGAGTGGAAGTGAAGCTCGACATGACCGCACGCCTCAGAATCCGAACCGCCGCCACCTCCGGCACACCGTAAGCGGAACCATTACCGGGACGATCGGGCTAGGGCGCGTCGGTCGGGGACCAGTACGCGGTCACCGGGAACTGCACCGACCGGCCGATCACGCCGAGGGTCCGGCGAACAGGAGGAGGTTGCCGTCCGGGTCTCGGATGATGAAGGTCCGCGCACCCCATGGTTCTTGGCGCAGCGCCTGGTGAAAATCCGCGCCAGCTGTTTGGTACTCAAGGTATAGCTGACGTGTCTCGGCGCTGCTGCCGAGGCTGATCGAGGCCGACAGCAGATGCTCACGCTCACGGATGTCGCCGACGAACACAGCCTCGTCGACGTGTCTCAGGTTCAGCCTTACCCGGTCGCGTCTGACTTGGCCGTAAAACGCCGGCTCCCCATAGGTGAAGGCGACTGCGAAGCCCAGCTTCGCAACATAGAACTCGCATGCCACGTCGAGGTCGGCGACGAATAGCTGGGCCTCAACCGCTCCCAGCTCACCAGCTGGGGCCGTAAATGTGTTGTTGTCGGTCGTCACGTGCACTCCTGTCCTGAGCGCCGGCCAACTCTCGAATCCGTGCTGGTGCGCGACGAGCTCCTGGGCGTCGCTCAGCTTGAACGACTCCTCGAGCACCTCACGATCGGTCAGGTGCTCGAAACGCGGCAACGTGGCCCGGATTTGAGCGGCCACGGGGTAGTAGCCCTCACGATGCCAGCGCACATACAGCTTCGCTTGCTTGCGGAGATTCTCGAGATTCGACACCGGTGCACCTAATTGTTCTGGTTACGGAACATAGGTGGGCGTAGCCCTTCGGCGGTCGGCCGATGCTCCCTACTGCATCGAACCCATCATCAACGGCAGCCCTGGACCATGTCAACGGGACATCGTGACCTGCGCCAGGATTGGAGCCCGTATGGCAGGTATTGGACAACCTGCGTATCAAGTCCGGGCGTATTCCGAGCCCAGATGAGGCGGCGACAGGTGAGGTGAGCGGGCGCTCGCTCTGAAGCTGCTGAGCTTCGGCGAGGTGGTGTCCGAGGTCGGCAGCGAACTGGAGCCGCATCGGTTGTGCACCTACCTCCGTCCCGGCTCGCGTTGTGTGCCCTGTCGATGCACGCTCTGGTCACCGGACTCGACCTGCTCGGCATCGAGTCTCCTGAAACGATGTGACAGCACACGCCGCGACTGTGCCGGTCCGCCCCAACAACAGCCGCCTGTCGAGATGCAGGAAACATTGACGGCGGTCCCGCTGGCTACTTTGACGAAGTCGGCTCGGTCGGCGGCGTTCGTCAAACTGAGAAAACCTGGTAGTCGTGGGGCGGCGCGGGTGTTTAACTCTTGACACCAACACCTATGGGCAGAGGTAATCGCGATGGCTGGCTACAGGGCACTTACCGACGTATACGAATGGCTGATTCCGGACCACAAGTTGACGCCGGACGGCGCAGTCGGCGCTGTCAGTGACCTCGTGAAGTCCCTTCCGCCCGGGGCGCGCGTACTCGACTGCGCATGTGGAACCGGCCAGCTCGCAGTTGGCCTCGCTGCCCTTGGCCTCGACGTCGTTGCATCAGACGCCAGCCCCGGAATGGTCCGCCGAACGCAAGAATTAGCTGATCAGGAGGGCGTTTCGCTCAACACGTTCGAGGCTACGTGGGACGAACTGCCCGACCACCTCGATGCCTCGACATTCGACGTTGTGTTCTGCGTGGGCAACTCTTTAGGTCATGCCGAAGGAGCATCCGGTCGGTTGTCCGCGCTGGCCTCCATGGCACGGCTACTCAACCCCGACGGCCGACTGGTGCTCACATCACGCACGTGGGAACGCATCCGAGACGGCGGCTCACGGATCGACGTGTGGGACCGACTCACACGACGCAACGGCCGCGATGCAGTCGTCATGTATCAGTGGCAGATCGCAGCGACCTGGGAGCAGGAACACCACCTGCAGATCGTCGTTGCACAGATCGAACCGGACGGGACCGTCATCAGCGGCTCCGAGCGCCTGTCTATCTGGCCATTCCGGTACGACGAACTGACCACGCAACTTCAGGCCGTCGGGCTGACGACCGATGACGTCACCTCCGACCCCGACGGGGGCGGATACAAGGTGGTCGCAGTGCGCGAATGAGCATCGGCTACGTCTGAGCCTCGGCACGGATTCGCAGCCAGTGATGACCGCTCGACTCTCGGCATGAGTGCCCTGCGACGACCGGCTCACAAGTTGACGTAAACGCCGAAGGTTACCTATCCGCGCATTCCGTCAATCTTCATTGCATCTCGACAACAAGCCCCAAACGAAGGGGTGGGCGTGTTTAACGGTCTTTCAATCCTTTAAATACTGCTTGCGGCTTCGTCGTTGCCCGCGGGGTAGTGGATCAGCCGTAGCCGCCGGGATTCATCTGATGCAATACGCGGCCTACAGGTTGACATAATGTCCATTATCGGACATCAACCAACGGGAGTAGAACTATCATTGAGCATCACCGGGAGCATCCGCATCCGCAGCCGCGAACTGGGCGCTACTCCCGGCTGATCAATTCCCGTGCCTGCCAGTTCGTGGGAGACGAAGCACGGGAATTGCCGCATCAGCGGCAACTCCCGTGCGCGGGAGTCAACCGCGGCTGTAGGGCTGCACCTCCGCTTTGCTGGCGCCGATCCTCACGTTGCGGAAGTCGGAACGGAACGTAGCGCCCGGCTGGTAGTCCTTGTACATGCCGAACTTGATCCTGAAGTCGTTCTCGAACGAGTCGTCATGGCAAATGGAACGCGTCGCGTAGCCGAAGTACTCCTCCCGCTCGAAGAGCTTCTCCTCGACGGTGGTCGCTCCCACTCTCTTGTGCCAGACCGCGATACTTCCCCTGGGCGCGCCGTCGTGGTAAGGCTCCACGTTGTACTTGATGACGAAGGAATGCCACTCGTCGACCCCAACGCTCTTGGTCGCCATTGCGATGTCATAGTTCGTGTCGGGGTCCTCGCCTCGGCGGACGAACTGGACATTGTGTCCGTTGCCGGCGCCGGACTGGATGCGCACGCCGCCGATCGGGTTCGCGGTGCACTGCCACAGCTGCAGCAGGTACGCCCCGCTGCCCGTCACGTCAGCGACGCCGGCAGGAATGCGAATGTCGAACCCGACCCACACGTTGGTGTGGAAGGGCAGGTCCCGCCCCGTCGCCAGCTCCGTGCGGTCCCGGAGGGTATTTCCGGCAGCATCCTTCCAGGTGTTCTTGGCGGGGTCCTCAACGATGGCGCCTTCGTACCTGAAGTCCTTGTCCGTGCGGAACGTCAAAGCCCGCGCGTCCGAGGTCCCGGTGATCTGGGGTGCCTCCCCGGCTCCCTGACACTTGCCTTGAAAGAAGCCTCCGCCCTCCCTGAGGTTGCCGCCGTCGCCGATCCCCGGACCGCACGCAGCGGCGTTCTCGATCGTCCAGGTCCGGCCGGCGATACCCGCCGAGTAGCTGGGGACCGCGGCTGCCGCCGCACTGGCGGGTTGTGGGTTCGTCACGGCGGCGACACCCACCGAGGCGCTTAGGGTCAACGCCACGGTGAGGGCCATCGTCTGTCGAGCAAGTCGACCAGGGGCTGGGATCTGCATCTGTGTCACTCCTTTTAGATCGGGGTCTGTTCCATGGCTGCGGTTGACGGGATCTCGGGGGCGGGTAGGTCTTGCCTTCGCAGGGTTTCCGCGAACGCTTTGAGGCTCGGGGTCTGGTAGACGGCGGCGGCTTCGTCGGCGAGCCAGAGAGCGGTTCGGTCGAGGTCTGAGGGCTGCCGGGCCCAGATCCATCGGCGGTCGTCGTTGGCGTGGTCGGCCCAGAAATGGAACGCGTCGCGGAGACTGCCGAAGCCGGGTTCGGCGGGCGCGTTCCAGAGGTCGCGGCCTTCAGCAGCTGCGACCCGGCAGCAGACGGCGAAGGCTCGTAGACAGTAGATGGTGTAGAGCAAAGAGTCGGGACGAGCCAGTTCTTTCGGGAGCGCGCCGCCGGGAGCGATGTGGCGCAGCCGGATGCCGAACCGGTCGAGGATCTTGGTGAGCACGGTCCGGTCATCGACGAACTGCAGATAGCGCAGTACCTGCGCGTCCCACCAGACTCCGTGGTTGTTGGTCATCTGTTCTTCCTGCCGGCCGAGTTCGCTCGACCGCATCCAATTGGTCAGCTCGGCAAACCAGTGCTGCAGGCGCGGGAGACGTTCGGTGAATCGTCCGGCCTTCACCAGCAGGTCGACGTGATCCACGAGGTCGGTCAGCAGCGTTGCCTCGATCTGCCCGATCGCCGCGCCGTCGTGATGACCGGGCAGCGCGGCAGCGTGAGCGAAGTGGGGGCGCATCGCGGTCGCCGGGTCCAGAAACCAGCGGTAGAGACGTGCCACCGCGGCGTCGGCGTAGCGTGCCTCGCCGGTTCGGATGTGGGCTTGCACCAGGGTGTTGACGGCCGCGACCGTCTGCCGGAGCCGCCGTTTGTCGTAGCGATCGCTGAACGCGTCCGGGTTCCGCCGGCCGTCGATCCTGATGTACGGCAGACCGTCGGCTGTCTCCGGATTCGGCCAGGAGTAGTTGCCGACCGAGTAGTAGTCGTGGGCGTCTCCGGCCCAGTCCGACGGCTCACGGTCGAGGATGGAATACGGCCGCCCGGCCAGGAACTCGTCGGCTCGGGTCACCAGCTGACGGCTCATTTGGGTCCCGCCTCCGAGAAGGCCTGTTGATACTCGGCCCGGATCTTGTCGCCGCCGCCGTTGCGCCACTTGGTCACGGCGGCCTTCCAGCTCGATACGGGTGCGCGTCCAGCCAGGATGCCGTTCCGCGCATCGGTCAGGTCCTTGCCCAGCTGCAGGCCTTTGGCCGCATCGGTCTCGGAGTACAGGCCCTGGGTCGGATCAGGGGCGAGAATCGGCAGCGCGGCTTCCTGGTAGTCGAAGCGGGCCTGGGCGACATCGCGCCGGCCCGGGTCGTAGATGGCCAGGGTCGGACCGCAGACGTACCCGAATGGCACCAGCCGCAGATTCTGGCCGCGCGAGTTCACGATCGGGTCGCTGCCCTCGAACTTGAACGTCTGCCCCTCGATCCCGAAGTTGCGCAGGAGGTACTCGGAAGATCCGAACGGCGCGGCGAGCCAATCGAGTACCCGGAGCACCTCGCGGACCCGGTCCGGTTCGGCCTGGGTCACAGCGGTGAACGCCTGAGCCGCACTCCCCCGAGGATGTACGGGCTTGCTCGCCGCGTCGTAGCCGAACATCGGAAGAGACCCGAGCTTGAAGCCCGGCACCTCGGCTCCCCACATCTCGTACTTGCTCCAGCCGGCGTACCCGCCGAAGACGATCGGCGTGGTCCCGCTGGTGAACCAGTCGTTGCGTTGGTTGTTGGACGCCACCAGGCCGTCCGGATGGAAGACGCCGGCGTCGGCGAGCTCGCGGGTGTCGGCCAGCGCCTTCTCGTACTCCTCGAGCTCGATGTTGGAGGTGAACTTCCCGCCGTCCTCGATCCAGCTGCCGGGGATGCCCAGGGAAGCGGCGATCATGGTCAGGGTGCTGCCCGGATCGCCGCAGGCCCAGCGGGACTTGCGCTCGTTGGTCAGCCCCTTCAGCAGTGCCTTGAACTCTGCGATGTCCCTGGGCTGCGCGGGCAGTCCGGTACCGGCGACGAGGTCTGCGCGGATCCAGGCGACAGACGGGATCGGTACCCGGGCGATCGGTACTCCCCACAGGGCGTTGCCGTACACGGTCTTGCGCCACGAGTCGGTGGACAGACCCGCCAGGTTCGGATAGTCCTTGACGGCATCGCCCGACAAGTACTCGGTCAGATCGGTGAACTTCGCCTTCAGCAACGCGGGCAACTGCTGCACCGAACCGTAGATCGACACCAGGTCGGGCAGATCCCCGCCGGCCACGGTCGTCGCGAACCGCTGGGCGTAGTCAGCCGCCGGCGCGTACGTGATGTCGAGCCTTCCACCAAGTCGCTTGTCGACCTCCTGCCACAGCGGATTGTCGGACTTGCCGGGCGCCACCGGGTCGAAGGTGTAGGTGAGGGCGGAGATCCGGCCACCCGACAGCGGGGGCTTACCGACCGCCGCGACGGGATTCGGCGGATACTCGAAGTACCCGCTCATGCCGAGCGGGCTTGCGCTCTTCAGCGCGGGTGCGGCGTTCCCGGCCTGGGTGAACGTCGGGAGAATGTCCGCTCCGATCCGGCCGGAGGTTCCCGTCGTCGTCTTGGCGGAGCAGCCGAGAGCTGATCCGGCGGCACCGGCGACGGCTGCCGCGGACAGCCCCTTGAGCAACGTACGGCGCGAAAGCGCATCCATGGTTACGGTTCCCTCCTCATGGCGGGCGTCCGGTCGATCAGCCTTTGACGGCACCGATCAGAAGTCCCTTGCTGAAGTGCTTCTGGATGAACGGGTAGATGATCAGGATCGGGATGACGGACATGACCAGAATCGCCATCTGGATCGATGCCTGGGGTGGCAGCGACTCGGTCGACGCCGAGAGCTCGTCCGTACCGAGCGGCGTCTGGTTCACGACGAACGTTCGCAGGACCAGCTGCAGCGGCCACTTCTCCGGCGACGGCAGGTAGAGCAGGGCAGAGAAGAACGCATTCCAGTAGGCGACCGCGTAGAACAGGCCGACCACCGCGACGACGGCCTTCGAGAGCGGCAGGACGATGAAGGTGAGGATCCGGAGTTCGCCGGCCCCGTCGAGCTTCGCCGACTCGGTCAGCTCACTGGGCACCTCGAGGAAGAAGGACCGCATCACGATCACGTTGAAGGCGTTGACCACCACCGGCAGGATCAACGCCGCCAGGTTGTCGATCAGCCCGAGTTGCTTGACTGTCAGGTACATCGGGATCATGCCCGGATTGAACAAGAGGGTAAACAGTGTCATCAGCAGGATGGGCTTGTGCAACAGCGATCCCGGCCGCGACAGGGCGTACGCGAGCATGATGGTGCAGGCCAGCGACAGGACAGTGCCCACAGCGGTGACCACGACCGACACGCTGAGGGCCCGCGTCACCACTCCTCCCGACAGAACGGCCCGGTACGCCGCGAGCGACGGCTCGCTGGTGAAGAGGACAAGTCCACCGCGCGCGCTGATGTCGCGTTGCGGCGCCAGACTCGTCATCACGACAGCGACGAACGGGACGATCACCGCGAGGCAGGCGACGGTCAGCAGTACACCGCGCGCCGCGGTCGCCCAGCGCGGTTGCCGTCCCATCCAGGCAGGCCGCTCGTCCGACGCCGGTTGACGGTTGCGCCGAGCCCGGCGTTCAGCGGTGGTCTCCAGTAGTCCGGTCATTTCGAGTACACCCCCCGCTCCCCCATGGCGTGGGCGAGCCGGTTCGCCCCGAGTACGAGAACCACGCCGACGATGCCCTTCACCAGGCCGACCGCGGCCGAGACACCCCAGTTCCCGCCGATGATCCCGTTGTTGTAGACGTAGGTGTCGAGCACTTCGGAAGCCTGCGCGCCGACCGGACCCTGCTGCAGGAGGATCTGCTCGAAACCGACCGTGAGCGAATCACCCAGCCGCAGGATCAGCAGCAGCACGATCACGGGCCGGATCGCGGGCAGCGTGACGTGCCACAGCTGCCGAAGCGGGCCGGCCCGGTCGATCGCCGCCGCCTCGTACAGGTTCAGGTCGACCTTGGAGAGCGCGGCCAGGAAGATGATGGTCGACCATCCGGTGTCCTTCCAGATCACCTGCGACGTGATCAGCAGTTTGAACAGCTCCGGTACGCCGATGATCTGGAAGGTTCCCAGGTCCGCGGAACGCAGCCACTCGTTCAGCATTCCGCCGTTGCCGAACATCTGCTGGAACAACGCCACGACGATGACCCAGGACAGGAAGTGCGGCAGGTAGAGGATCGACTGCGTCAGCCGCTTGGCTCGTTCGTTCAGCATCGAGTTGAGGACCAGGGCCAGCGCGATCGGCAACGGGAACACGAACAGCACCTGGACCATCGTGATGATCAGTGTGTTGACGAGCGCGTTCAGGAACTCCGGGTCACCGTTGAAGATGACCGAGAAGTTGCTCAGGCCAACGAAATCCGATCCGCTGATGCCGAGGAACGGCTGGTAGTCCTGGAAGGCGATCACGTTGCCCAGCAGTGGCAGGTAGTGGAACAGAACCAGGACGATCACGCCCGGTACTGCGAGCACGAGCAGCACCCGGTCCCGGTGCCATCGGGCCGCGAGCTGCCCGCGGACGCGAGTCTCGCGGGCGGCAGGCGCACCGGGATCTGCGCCGGCCCCCGGCCGCACCTTGATCCCCGACGACATCAGTGGATCCTGCTGCCGACCGCTGCGATGGCGGCCTCGACCATCCCCCGGACGCGCTCCTGCGCGCCATCCCGCGCCTGCCGCGCGACTTCGGCCGCGGCCGGCCGGTCGTCGACGATCTTCTGCAGGAGTTGCCCGGCCGCAGCTTCGGCCCCAGGTCCCAGCTCGACGAACGGCAGTCCGAGATCGTTGTACATCTGGCCCTTGATCGTGTCGGTCGGCTGACGCAGGTAGACCGACGGAATGCCTTCCGCCAACGCGATCAGAGGCGAGTGGCACTCCATGCTCACGACCGCGCCGGCCCGCCGGTAGACCGCGGCCGCCTCGGTCAGGTCCCAGAACCTCGGCAGGATGTGGACCAGGCCGGCCACGTCGGTAGGGAAGGTCCCCGCGAACTCGGCCTCGGCGACTTCCATCGCGTAGCTCATCTCCGGCACGACGAGCGCCGGCTCGCCAGTGGCTCGCACCCAGCCGATCACGGTCTGCCGCAGAACGTCCAGGTCGGACTTCAGGTAGCCCGCGTTGTAGGCCGACCGGCGAACGTCCTCGGCCGCGGGAGGGGAGTTCCGGATCTGGTGGTACGGCGTGAAACGCAGCCGCGGTACGACGCAGAGGAAGCGTCCGGGCTTCAACTCGTACTCCGCGAGGACCGCCTGGCCGTCCTCGTCGTTGACCACGTCGAACATCACGGTGGCGTCCGGACCGAACGCGATCGTGGGCGCCCCGAGGTCCTGGCCGGCCAGGAACCGCTCGGTCAACGAGTCGCGGCAGTAGACGAACGCGGCCGTGTCGAGCACCTCGCGCTGGAGCTCGGTGAGCAGGTCACCGTCGATCGCGCTGACCATGCTCGCCGCCCGGTCCAGCGTCGATCCGTACGGCCGGAGCGGATCTACTGTCACCCCGAAGATCCCATGCGGCTTTCCGGTCCGCCGATGCCATTCGGCGACCTCCACCTGGGCAACGAGCGATGGCCCCGACCCGTGGACCAAAAGGTCGCCTTCGGCAAACAACCGTTCCAGCTCCGGGCTGAGCGGCTCGCCGGGCGCGACCCGGTCCTCGACGACGTCGACGTCCGGGAAGTAGCGGCTGAGCATCTTCCGTACGTTCTCGTCGATACTGCGGGCCCACAGCGTCAGCTTCGCCTCCGGTGCATAGCGCTGAAAGGCCCGGAGCGCGCCTGGCGTGTGGGCGACGTCGCCGATGTTGACGGTTTGCCAGCCGGAGACAAGAACGACGTGAACCATGAGGAATTCCTGTCCAGCCCATCCCGGGCAGTGGTGGGCTTACGGTCGATTTGGGGCTACGGCGAGCATCATGCCGGTGATTCATCGGTTAATCAAGATCTGCCGAGTGCTCCGACGGTGATCTGTCGGCCAGTGGGCGCTCAGCCGGCGTACGGTGCTGTCGATCCTCGATCGATCAGTTTCGGCGCAGGCCGCGTCACCAGTGCCGACTGGACGCGGCGGCCGTCGATCATCCGGCGCAGTGTCGTGTAGGCGCGCGTTCCGGCTTGCTGCACAGGCATCCGAACCGTGGTCGGGGCCGGCCGCATGGCGTCGGCGATGGGCAGATCCTGGTACACGACGATCGAAAGATCGTCAGGAATCCGCAGGCCGAGATCGATGACCGCCGCGATCGCTCCCGGTGCCGCGACGATGTTGTCGATGATCAGCGCGGACGGCGGCCGGGCCGAGCCCAGGAACTCGCGCGTCGCGGCCGCCAGGTCGGGCGGTTCGTAGCCGACCTGCTTGATCAGCGACCGGTCGAAGCGCACCCCCGCTGCCCGCAACGCCGAGCGGTAGCCGTCGACCCGGGCGCAACTGGCGATCGGGACGAGGGGGCCGCCGACCAGTGCGATGCGGCGGTGCCCGAGACCCAGCAGGTGCGTCGCGGCCAGACTGATGCCGGCCGCGTCGTCGATCCACACCGACACGGAGTCGTCGGGTCGCGGGTTCTGCAGGATCACGTACGGGATCGACCGCTTGGTGAGTTCCTCAGCGGTCTCGGTCCCTTGCTGAGCGGACCGCAACAACACCCCGTCGACCATGCCCGTGCCGACGATCCGGCTCATCAGGTGGCTGCCCGGCTCGATCCACAATGCATCGGCCAGCAACAGCACGTCTCCGTGTTCCTCGGCGGCCGAATGCATGCCACGAATCGCCAGCTCGAAGACCGGGTTCGCGATCTTCGGCACCACCGCTGCGATCACTCCCGATCGGGACAGCCTCAGCGACTTCGCGGCGTGGTTGACGCGATAGCCCGTGTCCTGGATCGCCTGCTCGACGCGCAGCCGGGTCGCCTCGCTCATCCGGATGTTGCCGCGAGCTCCGGAGATCACTGCGGAAACCACGGCCGTGGACACCCCGGCCCGCTTCGCAACGTCCTTGATCGTGGTCATGCCGTCAGCGTAACCGCCCCCGCCCTTGACGCCGATCAACGGAGGCGACGCTCAGGAAGGGAAACCGGAGCCTCGGCGAGCACCGTCTTCGGTCGCGGACAGACGTCACGGTGACCGAGCAGGGGTGAGGCCTGGGAGCGAACCAGATCTCTGCCGGAGATCTGGCCTGCTCTCCCGGGGCCTCACGCGATCACATCGTCACCACCGGCTCAACCGGAAAGGTTCTTCACTGTGGACCTGGGCCCCGGCCTGCACCGGGAACACTTGGACGGACGGGCTTTCGCCCGCAGGAGCGTGCGACCGTGAGGTTCTCGAACGTGCTCTCCGTGGATGAGTACAGCCCGACGCCGCCGTTGCGGACAACGGTGTCACGAGCCTCCAGGATTCGAACGCCGTTCAACGTCACGGTGATGCGGTCACCGTGCACCGACGCACCAAGGTCGACGGGACCTGTCAACGGGTTGCTGAGGAACACCGTGCCGACCGTGACCGGACCGGACGCGTGAGCCTCGCGGACGATACTGGCGTACTGCGTTCTGTTGCTCGTCTTGCCGAGGTGGATCCGGTACCCGTAGGAGTCCGAGGTGTCTCGCAGCGAGATGCCCGCGGTGCCGACGGATCCATTGATCGTGACCGTGGCCTTCGCGGCATAGTCACAGGTATCGGAGAAGCGTGACGGCAGCGTCGAGTCGGCCAGCACGTGCGCCCTGCCATCGGTAGGCGCGAGCTTCAACTGACCCGAGCTGACGGACACCTTTCCTGCGATACCCCGCCAAGTGGCCTGGTCGAGCCCTTCCTTGATCGTGATGTTGTCGAAGGCCGCGGCCCGGCCATGTGTGGAGGCGGCGGCACCACCGGTCGGCAACTGCGTGTCGTCTGCGGAGATCGACGTGTTGCCCACCGTCGCGATCAGATGCTTCCCGACCGCGGAGACGGTCAGCGTGTGCGCGCTGTCCGCGTTGATGGGCAGCGACGTCTCCGCGAGAAGCGTAGACGTCGCGTTGTAAACCTTCACGAGCTGCAGCTTCGCGACGCCCGGCGTACTGACGACATCGGCCCGGTAGTAGTTGCGGGAATCGTGGTAGCGGAACGCGAGACCGGTCGTTGCCGTCGTCTGGTTTCGCGTTCCCGGAACGATGTCGGCAGTCACGACCACGTCATCCGGCACGTCCTGCTGCACTGCCAACGACTGCGTGTCCGTACTCGAGGTCTGCAACAGCTGCGTGTCAGGCTGCGCGCCGCCCAGGGTCCAGGTGCCCTGCACCGGCGTCCAGCCGTCAAGGGAGCCATTGAAGTCGTAGACGGTGCTGTCCAGGCTCGCGTCGGTGAACTCCTCGTCGAGCAACGGCTTCGGGGCGAAGGCTGCCTTGGCCGAGACGGTGACGAGGTTGCCGGTGCGGGTGAATGCGGTCGGGGTGCCGTTGATCTTCACCGCGCGTGCCTTCGGCGCGTTGATCGAAAGGGTGCCGGTGAAGGGATCCCCGAGCGAGATCTGGGCGGTGGCCCCTTGCAGTTCCACATTGACGTCGGACACAACTCCGGAGGCTTTGATGACGGTGTGCCCGTCGTCGACCAGCGACGATCCCTGGGTCAGCGCGTACCGGGTCAGCCCGCCGCCCTTGTCGGCACGCTCGAGGTAGGCGGTCTCGGCGTTGGTCGCGGCAGCTCCGAACTGCCTCGCCGAGGGAATCGCCTCGCGCGACAGGTAGAAGCGGCCGGTCGCTTTCGGCAGGTCGATTTCCATGGCGCTGGCTACGGAGTGATCCACCTGGGGCAGATCGATGCGCGACGCCTTCACCGAGGGCGCGGCGCCGGCCTTGCCAGGAACCACGACCGTGTCCACTCCGGTGGCGCCGGTCGCGGACCAGTCGTACGACAGGTAGTCGACGTCGGTGAGAACCTGCTCGCCCACGCGCACGGCGCCGTTCTTGTGGACGCTCGACGTGAGATCGGCGCCGTGCTGGGCCACGGGGACGAGCTGCACGCCGGCAACCGGTGCGGCGCCGGGCACCGTGTCGAACCCGACCGTGGCGACGTTCGTGTTCGGGTCGACGGTGACCGGATCGCCGGGGAAGTGCCAGAGCTGCCGGTAGTCGTGCGCGCCGGCGTCACCCGTGAGGTCGTCGGAGACGACCCAGAAGCCGGGCTTGACGAAGTAGACGACGCGATCGTGCGCGATCGGCCGGTAGGCCCGCGTCGTACCGCGGTAGATGTCGAGGCCCGCGTTCGAGCGCCACAGCGACGTCGAGCGGGGCAGGCCGGCGGGCTGCGGTTGTCCGTCGACCTCGACGGTGTTGTGCGCCTCGGTCGTGCGGCGCATCCAGTCGTTCGTCGGGGTCGCGCTGTAGTCCCCCGCTCCGGGGTCGACGATCAGCGGCCGCCCGTACGCCGCCATCACCAGGCTGAGGTCGTCGGGATGCCGATGCGAGGCCGTATAGCTGGAGTTCTGGTTGTTGATCAGCATGTACCGGGCATCGGCGTCCCACCCGGACCGCTGGACCGCATAGCTGATCGGAAACACCGTGGACGGCAGCGTCGGGACGGTCCCCTCGGTGCGCCCGGAGGCGACCCAGGTGAAGTCGGACCAGGAGTTGCGCTCACCGGTCCTGCGAATCGCGCTCTCACCCGCGTCCGTGTTCGGAGAATCACCGACGAGCGCGGTCTCGAGATTCGGCTGACGGGTCGCGAACAGCGCATCCGCGATCCAGTCCGCCGACTGAACGATCCCGTCGGGCAGGGTTCGCCCGTTGGCATCCGCAACTTCGATCATCGTGTTGATCAGATCCGCCACGTAGGCCTGGTAGTTGAACGTCGGCTCGCGGTACACGCCGTCGCCCTTCACCCAGGCGCGCAGGAACCGCTCGACCGAGCGCACCGCGAACGGCTCCCAGACGAACGACGCCGAGAACTCGGGCAGATAGACCGCCGTGACGTAGATCGCGCGGGCCATCGAGACGTACCAGTTGTTTCCGACATGGATCTGCAGCACCGTCGCGAGGAGATCCGTCGTCGCGTGCACCCCGGACAGGTACGCCACGAGGTCATCCGCGTCGATGCTCGGCTCCGTCCGGAACACGGAGAACGCGCTGACGAGCTGGGTCAGCCGCTTGCCGCCCGACAGGTTGCGGTTCTGTGGCCAGGTCTGATTGTCGGCGAAGAAGTCCAGGGAGATGTCCATCCACGCCGACGCATACGCCGCACGCTTCTGCGGGTCGCTCTCCTTCAGATAGGCGCTCGTCAGCGTCGGCATGAACGTGAAGTCACTCATCAGAACCTGTGCGCTGCCTGGGGTGGTCTCCGTCCCGCCCCAGGCGTCCGCCCAGTCCACGTCGATCCGCTGTGCGGTGTCGTCGAAGA
>Ga0193717_1000134_pt1 | contig 71911 bp, 72 predicted proteins | sample U2c2metaG_FD_145900 | JGI IMG/M metagenome (GOLD analysis project Ga0193717, IMG submission 145900) | Soil microbial communities from a riparian zone of the East river system, Colorado, United States - U2c2 | ecosystem: Environmental > Terrestrial > Soil > Riparian zone | place: USA: East River... | reverse complement strand
CCTTTCGAGTATGTCACAGATAAAGATCGTTACTCAGGTTACATAGACAGGGCTGGACTTTGGACTAACGTCCACACTGGGGAGCTTTATGATGATTTGCTTTTGCATGCACATACGCACCCTGTTCATGCTATTAGCTTAGACTACGAAGAACTACCGAGTGATGCGTTTGTGCCATCGGGGCCTGACTTAGAAACATGGGGTAAAGCGGCAGATTGGGAAACTATGACTATCTCCGCACATCCAAGGCTGCTCTACGGTATTCTTGTCCGCAGGAGAGACAGTTGATTTTAACCTGGATATAAATGCTTACACGGAACAGATTGAACGTATTGCTGAGACTTTGGCAGAGTCTGAGCATTAGATTAAGCCTGCGTGCTTTCCCTAATTTGTCTCACAATTTCCCACATAGTTATCAGCTCACGCTTAATTTGGTTCCAATTCGTTCCTACCACGCCTACCATTTCCTATGCTCCTGAAAATTGAATTTTCTTGCTTTTGCTGATGGTGAATTTTCCTAACAGGTATTTGCTGAAGTTCAAGGGATCGTTAACGAACGATTGGACAGACATAGCTAACGTGTCTGGAGTGATAACCGCATGGTCTTCAACTTCGGCTTCTTGGGACATGGTCTCAAGTTTGTCATTAGCCTTGGCTCGAATCATGACTATAAACTCTTCTACGAGTTCAGCGCGCCTGGCTTTGTCTTCTATGCCAACTTTTTGCAATAATTCATCATATATTTCCGCGGCTAGCGCTTCAGATTTGGCGATTTTTTCCGGCTCGGCTTCATCTAGAACAAGCTTCTCCATAGCAATTATGGAATTCTCGAGTTTAATCTTTTGGCTGCTTAGAACAATCACGTCTTCAGGCTCAGCCGTAGCTTCATAATCAGCGATTCGTAGCTGGACTGTTTCAGGCAAATCATCCATGATGGTCTGCGCCTCCATCAACTCTTCAACAACCGGCAAAACGTCTGCTTGCTCAGCGACATCAATGACGCCTAGCTCATAATCAATATCCGATTTGGCAGATTCCAACAACTCATCCGCCAACGAACGAAGCTCATCAGGTATTATTTCTGTAATTTCCACCCCTTCAGTTTCTATCGGAGTATCTTCATGCGACTTAACTGACACAGTAACGATAGCTTTGGCTTCAGCTGGAAGCTCAATAATTGGAGTAACTGAAGTTGCTGGCTCTTTGGCTGCTGGCTCCTCGAATTTTAATTCATCAACCTCTACAATTGGGACGGCTTCAATCGCAGTATGTTTAATAGGTTCGGGTGTTGAAGTTTCGCTGGCTTTTACTACTTCACTTTTTGCAAAGTCTTGATAGTTAACCTCGAGGTTAAGTATTGCGACTTTGTCAATATTAGCTATTTCAGGAACGCTCGCCACATCAACGGCTTTACGCTTAGTATTATCCTTAAGCGGTGTTTGCCTTTCGACTGCAGCCCTTAATCTATCTTGATTGTCCAGTTCAGCTTTGATAGATATAGACTGCTTTTCCAATTTTGCCGGTTGATAATTTTTAGTCTTAAGAGTTTTGGCGATTGGTTTTTGTTTAGTAGCGATCTGTGGTTCGGGTTGTGGAAGTTCTGCTTCAGTTACTTTTTTTTTTGCTTTTCGTGAATCTTGGCTGTCTTACCAATTATAACTTCAAAGTTTTTAACTTCTTTACCATCCTCGTACCGGGTTTCCGCCAAATCTCCAAGAGTAGATAATTTCTTTTCTACGCCCTCCAGTCCATTTTTTGCGTACGCGCCTTTAATATCGTCACCAACAGGACAAGGCTTGCCACCTTCTTCCTTATCAACGACTGCGTCAACAACAGCGTCTAAGAGAGGCCCTTTAAAAGTTCTGTACTCAACATGCTGGGATAGCTCTTCTATGCCAAGACCAAATGTGTCGAGGAAAAAGCCTTCGCCGCCTAGCTGGGCAACCCGAGCAGTGACCGTTTCGACATGTTCGGTAGCAGTACGCTCGGTAGCTTCAAGAGTATCTTGTTGTAGTTCGCCTGACATTACCTACATACTACCTTAAGCGTTATAAATCTGTCGAATCTACTCGACTATTACAGTCCCTTTCATATATGGGTGCGGCGTGCAGTGGTAGCTGTATGTGCCGGCTTTGTTGAACTTGAAGCTGTAGCTTTGGCCTTTGCTTAGTAGTGAGCCGCTGGGGGCAAAGTCTGATGGATCATCAGCCGTAACATCGTGCTGGACGCTATCTTGGTTGGTCCAGGTGACGGTATCACCGACTTTGACAGTGATAGTTTTAGGGCTAAAGGCAAAGTCTTGGATAGTTACGGAGGTTGTAGCCGTGGCCTGAGTGGCACTAGAGCTGGACGAAGCGCTTTTCTCCTTGGCGGCGCTAGAAGCGCTCATTTGCTGCTTGGTCATATTCATATTGTCCGGGCTTTCTTTATCTTTGGCGTTGGTGATAAGAAACGCCCCAACGGCGACGGCCGCTAATATAACCACCATGGCGATCACGATTCCCTTGTTCTTCATAAAAAAGCCTCCGAACTTATGTACTTATTGTATACCAACCACGCAAAGGCTAGGTATATAATGCTGGCATGGAACAAAAGGCACGAACCGCCCAAATTTGCGCGTGGGGACTAGGCTTTGTAGTGTCCGTAATATCGGTTGTAGCCTGGGGTCAGGACTCCGGTTGGCACCTGTTGCCGTTCAGCTCGTATCTGGTATTTCCTTTGCTAGGCCTGTTGGCTTTTGGCCTGATGTGGTCGCACTATATCTGCGGCACTTTCAGGGAGCTATACGGAGTTAGCCAGAAAACCCTTAAACCTTACTTCCAAATAACGGGTTACGCGGTACTAGTGCTTATCTGTGCGCATCCTGGTTTACTGATTTATCAACGCTTCCGTGATGGCGACGGGCTTCCACCTGGCAGTTACGAATCATACGTGGCGCCCGGGCTTGGCTGGGTAACGTTGCTAGGCACAACTAGCCTATTGATCTTCCTATCGTTCGAACTTTACAGATGGTACGGCAAAAAGCCATGGTTCCAATACGTCCAAGACGCCGGTGATTTTGCCATGTTAGCAATTGTTTACCACGGCCTTAAACTAGGCTCCAACCTACAGCAAGGTTGGTTTCATTATGTTTGGTGGTTTTACGCTTTGACTCTGTTAGCAGTGCTAATTCGCAAATACTATCTGCGATTTTTTGGCAAACAAAAAGACCCAGCCTAAGCCGGGTCTTTTTTTACTGAAACCTATTACAGCTTACTCAGCATCCTGTCGATCTTAGTGAAAAGACCGGCTTGGGGGCTTGCGGCCAGCTCGAAAGCTAGGCCATTTGAGGCTTTCATATCGCCTGCTCCTGTTGTTTATTTTTTGTAATGGTTTTTGTTTGTGATCACTAACACTATTTATTATACATGAAATTGCTATTTTGTCAAATCATGTACACTCGCATTTTTGTGTTTTGATTGATCTCAATCTAATAATACTGCTTACGATAGAGACACCGCAAGCCAAGAACTATTAATGCGTTGTGTTTTTTACAGAACGGCGCATTGCCCACATCAGCGCTGCCCCTACCAGAACTAAAATTACCGGAATAGCTATAAGAGCCGGATTAAAATCACGGGCCGGCGCTGGAGCTTGTGTAACCTGACGGGTACTAGTGCTTGGTGTAGAGCTTAAACTGACCGCGGTAGGCACCGTTCCGGTTAATGACAGGCCGACCGCGCTTGATTGGTTTAAAGAAGCGTTGGCTGCTCCGGGCTGGACCACCTTAGTTGAAGTGCCGCCAGTACCAGATTGCGTGGCGGTTTGGGGGCTCTGTGCACCGCTTTGGGAACCCGAATTAGAACTAGTTTGAAGCGTCTGGGCCATTGCCTCCATTGTAAAGCAATCTGTGACAAACTTAACATCCAGGCTGTCAGAATCTTCGCAGCGCTGAGCAACCCCTTAAGGCATACTGCTAGTATGATTTTGCAGCAAATAAGACCACTTAAAACAGTAGTTAGCGACGTTATTCGTCCGCGACCCCTGACAGAAGACCCAGAAAACTGGCGTAAATTCATTCGCTACTAGTGCTAAGCTAGTAAAATGAACAATCTAAACCGGACAGCGGCCAGCGCCACGTTGCACTGCCTAACTGGCTGCGCGATTGGTGAAATCCTAGGTATGATAATTTCAACCGCTCTGAGTTGGGGAGCAGCTGCCAGCATAGTCATATCGATAGTGCTGGCATTTGTATTTGGATATGGACTAAGTATCCGTCCGCTACTTGCCCACGGGCTTAAACTGCCAAAGGCCCTCAAACTCGCTTTGGCATCGGACACGGCATCAATCGCCACTATGGAACTAGCTGACAACGCTTTTATATTAGCAGTGCCCGGCGCAATTCACGCCGGGCTTACTACTGGGCTCTTCTGGGCTAGCTTACTGCTGTCGTTAGTTGTAGCTTTCTTGGTAGCCTTCCCCTTGAACCGCTACCTGATTTCCAAAGGTAAAGGCCACGCCCTATTACACGAACACCACCATATTTGATACTATTCAAGTATGGCCGAGTCAATAAAAGAAATACTATTACCAGAAGAACCTAGAATAGACACAGCAAAAAGACTAGGTGGAGCTGGTTTAATGATGTTGGTTGCTTTGCCAATATCAAATAAGCAAGGCTGGACAATTCCTGCCGTGCTTGTGGTATCTGATGCACTCGGATTACATATGAGAGCTGGCCTAGATAGAGTAAGCGGAATTATTAAAGGTAACGAAGTTGGGTCAAGTGAGTCTCCTGTTCCGCCAATCAGCTTTGAATACAATCAGGCTGATTGATCTTCTCTTTGGGCTTCAGGGTACATTTTTAGGATTTTCTTATCTTCAGTCTTCATGTTCCCAACCAGATCTGAAACATCTATGCCCTGTTTCTTAGCAACACGTTCTAACATGCCGAGCATGGCCCGGATATCAGCTTCTGTCTGCAGATCAGTACGATAGTCGAGCTCGGACCGTAATTCCGAGGTTTCGCTTTCACGGCGCTGGCTAACCAGCACAAAGGTAGAAAGTATGATCGCCTCCAGGGACACGATCATGGTTAGTAAACCGAACGGGAACTCGTCAAAAACCAGATTATCGCCAAAAACACCCAGATTTAGCAGCAACCACGCCGTGAACCAAATGACGTTAAGCCATAAAAACGTCATTGAGCCGGCTATGGCGGTTATAGTATCGGCGATTTTGTCGCCAAAGGTGTGTAGTTTCTTAATTTCAGCGTTTTTATTGATTGCCATAAGCGGGTTCTTCCACCCTGATTATACTAAGAAGCCGCCCATTCTCCTATGTCTTCTAGGACTTTTGAGTCAGGGCTAGTGGCAATTACCAATGGTTTTGTATCAAGCATGTCAGCCTGAAGCTTACGGATACTGTCCAACGATACGGTTCTGGCAAATTCTTTTACTTCTTCTAATGATACTTCGTTCCTGTTCGAGTTAGAAAGAATACTTTTGACCCGTTCGGCAATTTGACTAGGCGGGCTCTCCATAACGCTATCGGCATCGCGATGCAGTGAAACTAAGACTGAATCGAATACTTCCTCGGACAAAGGTTTGCCCAGGACATCTTCTTTTATAGCCTTAAGCCCGGTTATGCTGTCTTCCCCATTCAGGCTGGCTGACGCGTACATGTATGCCCAGTTTTTATCTCTACCAAAGCTTAGGTCGGCTAATCTTGACCAGGCAGCTGAGCCACCGTAACAAAGTGCCATTTCCCGTCTTAAGCGGTTAAATGTAGTTTTTGAAAATATGCTGGATAGTAGACTGTAGCTAAGCAGTTCGGTTGGATCTTTTGTTTCCGGTAAAACGTAGTTAATATTTATCATTGTCTGGGCACTTAGTGGTAGGTCAACTTGCTGCAACGAGGCGTCAAGCCGCCCTGGATTGAATTCTGGCAAATCTACGATTACCGGGCTGGGCTTTGCTTGGTCCACTCCAAAGCCATTGGCGATTGATTGGGCATATTCGCGCTGCCTATCAACGGATTCAGGCGAACAGATTACTAAAACCGCGTTGCCAAGCTGGTAATGCCGCTGGTGGAAAGACCGCAGTGCCTCAGGAGTCATGGCCGCCACGTCTTCTACGCTTCCAGTTATAGGCCGGCCGTACTGGTCGCCCCATATAGCATTATTATGAACGTTGCTAGTGTAATAATAAGGGCTCGACGCGTAACCATTAGTTTCATCAATAATCGGTTTTCGCTCGCCTTCAAGAGCTTCATCTGTAAGGTTGGGGTGTAATGCCAATTGGGTCACCATGAAACCTACAGATTCAAGGTCGTATCCATCCGCTATATAAGTAGTAAATAGCTGGCTCGTCATGGCGTTCCTATTTATACCTTTTTCTTCGGTATAGTTATGAACGTCTTGTTCCGTGGGCATGTCTTCCGTGCCTTGGAAAGTAACATGCTCCAGGAAATGCGCCGCGCCGTAGGCGTCTTCTGATTCGTGCATTGAGCCTGAATTAATAGTCAAACGGGCTGAATGCGTTTTAAAGTGTGGCAAGTTAACAAAAGCGGCTCGCAGACCACCTTCTAAATGTTCTACCTGTATGGTTTCACCTGTCATAACTAATGACAATCATACCATATTATTTTATTTTAGCCAGTTGGATAGAGCCAGGGCCGGGTCGTCCTCGCGCATTAGGGCCGTACCCATTAAAACGGCGTCCACTCTACTAATATCTTCAAGCTCCCGCAAGTGAAGCTTGTTTTTTACGCTATAACCGCTTTCTGCTACCAGAACTTTTTCCTCTGGTACAAGGCAAGCAAGCTCTTTGGTCACGTCAAGATCAACGTTTTTAGGATTGGCTAGATCACGATTATTAATACCAACTAGAGTTGCGCCTATCTCTAGAGCCATCTCAAGTTCCTTTTCGTCATGCGCTTCTACTAGGCAATCCAGGCCAATATTAGTCGCCTCTTTGTGCAACTTAATAAGCGTGGCTTTGGCTAAACCGCCAACTATCAGCAAGGCGGCATCCGCTCCATTAGCCTTGGCTTCATATAACTGATAATTTTCGGAGATGAAATCTTTGCGCAAGATAGGTAAAGACGATGCTTCTCTAGCCTCTGCTATATCTTGTATATCGCCGCCGAAATGTTGTTTCTGAACTAGGATTGATAAAGCCGTAGCGCCGCCCTTTTGGTATTGCTCTACGGTATCCTTAACACTACTTCCGGGCCTGATCTCACCCTCGCTTGGTGACATACGTTTATGCTCGGCAATGACGGACACGCCTGGACTGTTAGCAAGCGCTTCCGTAAAACGTGGTTTTATGTCAGCAAGGTTGGCAATTTTAAATTCAAGCATATCAAGCGAAACATCTTCTTGCCTGTATGCCATGTCTTCTGCTGCGGCATAATAATATTTTGCTAAAGGTCCGGCTGTCTCAAACGACATGTTCTCTCCAATTACATCTTATTGATACCATTCTGCTGCACTGCCAGCATTTTGCAAGCATGAGCAAAATCGAATTAACGTCTATTCGCTTATAACTGGTTCGTGGGTGCTGCTTAATGGGGTTTCGCGTAGGAACAAGGCGGCTACAAACGCTAATAGCGCGAATGGAATAGCCAACAAGAACATGTCGTGGAATGAAGTCACAAAAGCCTGCATTACTTTATACGAAGCCTCAGGCGGTAAGTGGCTCAAGGCAGCACCGCTTTGAATGCTGCTTAGATTAAGTGACGAGGCGGCACTAGAGGCATGCGGGAATGCTTGGGCTAAGTGAATTGCCAACCGGCTAGTAAGCACGGTTCCGAATATAGCCGCGCCAAACGATGAACCCAGACTACGGAAGAAAGTCGCGCTAGAAGTGGCCGTACCGAGCTGGCTGCGATCTACCGAGTTCTGGATAGCCAGCGTCATAACCTGCATAAACGAACCTAGCCCAGCGCCAATTACTACCATCCAAGCGCCCAGAACCCACTCGCTGGTATTGAGCGCTAGATGGCTAAACATCCAAAGACCAAGCGCCAGCATTAACGTTCCGAAGATAGGGAAGATTTTATACCTTCCAAATTTACTGATTAACCGTCCGGAAATTATCGAGGCCGTTAGCAGTCCAAGTACCAGCGGCAACATCAGCAGCCCTGATTTTGTTGGCGAAAAACCACGCACAATTTGCTGGTAGAGCGGAATGTATAAAATAGAAGCGAACATAGCGATTCCAGCTAGGAAAGACAAAATTACAGATACCGTGAAGATATCGTTCTTGAATAGTTTCATAGGAATAATTGGCTCGGCAGCGTATTTCTCGCGAATAACAAAGGCTACGCCCAAGGCCAAGCCAGCGGCAATTAGACCGATTATTTGCGTAGAGATCCAATCGTAAGTTGTGCCGCCCCAGACTGAGGCAAGCAATAAACAAACCGAGCCAGCCGCTAAAAGCGAGGCGCCCAAGTAATCGATCTTATGTTCGCGCTTGTGAACCGGCAGGTGCAAACGGGTAGCCACGGCCGCTAATGCGATTATGCCGATTGGAATGTTTACAAAGAACACCCAACGCCAAGACAAAGCGTCAGTTAAAAAGCCGCCCAATAGTGGTCCGGCCACGCTCGCAATACCAAAGACGGCACCAAAATAACCCATGTACCTGCCGCGCTGGCGAGGCGGTATAACATCGCCCACAATTGCCAGTACCAAAGACATTAGACCGCCGGCACCAATTCCCTGCAACGCCCGGGAGAATACCAACTCGTTCATGTTCTGAGAAATGCCACACAGCACTGAGCCAACCAAAAATATAACTATGGCGGTTTGGAAAATCTTCTTGCGACCAAACATGTCGCTGATCTTGCCGTAAATTGGCGTGGTGATGGCGCTTGTTAATAAGTAAGCCGTGGCAACCCAAGACAGTTTGCTCAGGCCGTGGAGTTCGCTAGCAATCCTTGGTAGCGCCGTAGAGACAATCGTCTGATCCAGCGCGGCCAATAACATCACCAGCATCAACGAGCTCATGATCACCATGATCTGGCTATGCGTGTATGTAGTTGGGGCAACTTTTGACGATGCGTTTTCCTGCTGGCTAATAATAACTCCTTAGAACTCTATTTTTGATTGTCTGGATTTAGCGCGTTGGCTAGATCCTGCACCATGGACTCGACTTCTTCAGCTTTGATCAAAACCAAAGCTGGGCGATGCGGGCTGCTCATAATAACAACCTTGCTGCCAGCCTTGAGGCCAAGACTATTCCGCGCGTCTACAGGTATAACAAGCTGCCCTTTTTCATTAAGGGTAGCCGTGCCGAGTATTTTGGGGAATAATGGTTTAGTCATAGTAGTAGAAATCTTACTTTTCCTACTTTTAGTATACACACTTAATAATTTCTATGCAACCCTAAGCTAAATAAAAAGACCTCCATTTGGGAGGTCGAAGTTAACTTGGTTGCGGGGGCAGGACTCGAACCTGCGACCTCGTGGTTATGAGCCACGCGAGCTGCCGCTGCTCCACCCCGCGTCGGATGGTCTAAAGATTGTACCAAACAGAGGTGAAAATGTCAATTGGCCTGGTTTTGGCGGTGCAGGAAGAAATTGACCCAAGACTCAAAATTACGCTGATAAGCTGGCTTCGTGGCCTCGGCGTCAGTCTGTTTGGCTGGTCCGGGCAGGTTAACGGTATTTGCCAAGGCGACTTGTTCGGATACGACCACTTCCTTCTCGCCAGGGGCGCCCAGGCCAAAATTCTGACGGGCGGACAGTTCTAGGTACTGGTCACTGTTGAAGTAGTCATTTTGCAGGGTCAGATTGTCGTTTCTGAGCTTCTGGAGCTTGTTTTGCTGCTCTAACTGGGATATCTGCTTCTGCAGCCCGTAATTCATCTGGATGGCCTTGATACCGCTCCAGCTGATCATCAGCACAATCACCACGAACAGTACCTGTCCGGCAAAGCGCACGTCGCCTAAGCGGCGCACAAAATTCGATATTTGGTCTACATATTTGTTTTTTGTCATAACCGTAAGGCCATTATATAACTTTTGCGCCCAAATCTGCTATACTCTCATCTGTTAGCCATAGGCCAACGCGGGGGTGTAGCTCAGTGGTTAGAGCAGTCGGCTCATAACCGATTGGTCCCTGGTTCAAATCCAGGCACCCCCACCAGATATTGACATTTGTTAACTGTTTATGCTATAATAGTACTATGGCACACTACAATAAATTATCGCCAGCAAAATATGAAGCTCTAGCTCGTTCTCACAACGAAGCGGGCATGAGGGCACAAAATGAAGCTTCATATAACTTTGAGGGAGCTGACCCAGAGCTAGATTTCACATGGGAAAGTACGTACGAAAGAATCGCCGATCTATTGAGGGAAAGACTTCTTAACCAGGGCAAGCATCGGCCAGAAGCGGCTCAAGCCGGTGAAGTAAAAGATGATCGTAGTATTGAAGAAGTAAAAGCTAATGTCATCAATACTATAGAAACACAGACTGAGGCTGCCCCTTTAGATTTGAGCCAAGAAAGCCATAGCCTATTTCATAAGACCAAAAGCTCTGCTAAATCTATTGAACACAGCTCTTCAAAACGTAAAGTGACTGTTTCTAATGTAGAAGAAATTACGTCTTTCTTAGGAGTTCAATCTGGGGAGAGCCGTAAGTTCCGTGTCACTGAATACGATGGCACAAAAGAAGATAATCGTACCCAATATGAACCATTTGCCTTAGTAGCTACACATTTTGATATTGACCAACAAACTTCCCAGTTAACCGTGACCCAAGAAGTGGCTAGTGCGGTGTCTCCAGAACATACTGCTATATTTCCGAGCTTAGGAATTAATCAAAAGTCATCTGACGAGCAATGGTTCCGCTTGGCAAATGTGCTCGATAGTTAAATTAGAAGAGCAAGCACGAATCCAATCCGCTATTGAAAACGCGTAGCTATAGGCATATAGTCAAAATTGCGCATTTAGATAACTAAAACTTAAAATCATGACTATCTCAGAAGCCCGAGAAATACGGCCCACTCACTCCGATGTTGGTGATTCCTTTGAAATTGTAAGTTTTATGCCTGCCAGCAAAATTGGCGATCACAGCCAGTTCGAGATAAGCGGCCAAATCCACCCAGCACCTGACAACAAAGAAATTAAAGACAAAGTTTATAGAGCCGGCCATGATTCGCTAGGCTTAATAGCGGTCAAGATTTTCTATGAACCCAAAGGTGACGGACCTCGCGTTGACCGAGAAATTGACGCTTACCTAGACCTCGATGAATCTGATAATGACTTTAAAGTGCTGGACCTTGGAGTAACTCAGGCATTCAACGAAAAGCGCCGCTACGTAGCCTCACGCTTCGTGCACAGAGGGTGGCTATATGATTTGGAACCTAGCCTCGCTGCTAGCAATCTGGCGATAGATATTAGACCTGCCCCTATTCTACGCGCTGTCGAAGCAGCCTAAACCTGCTCCTTGACGCTTATGCTTAAATATGCTACAATGATAACGTGTTAGCCTGTCTTGTTTAACAACTGTTGACAAGCGGGCGTATAATAAAAACGTAAGAAGAAATAAATATTTCTCCCTAGCCAACTAACCTCACCTAATTTTTTATGAAGCAAGAAAGGCCAAAACAAACATGACTGTCGCACAAATAGAAGGCATAGAACTCGGTAAAGATCTGGGACCTATTAATGGTCCATCCGGTGAGCCAGTATGCGGCTTCAAGCTTGCTGTTATACCTGGTATGGATAAGCAAACATACACTTATTTAGCTACTGACCTTGATACAGATGCAGGCGAAGTAGTTGTTGCCGTGCACAAAGAGCACTACGGTGTTAGAAGGGCCACTGTTGAAATAATACCCCTTGCACCAGAAGCCGAAGACCACATTGAGATACTTAGAGCAGCAACGACTGTTGCGCTCCAACGTGCAGATATTCAGCTTGCAGAAATGACACCGGGTGGAACTGAGTTACCTGAATTGCCAGTGGAAACACTTCAAGATATTGGCTTCACCAGAGGTGGCAGACTACACGATGCAAGTTTTTTACAGCTTAATAGACGTTAGCTTTCGCTAACAAAACATTTATTTGTCTAGGGTTTTTATCAGTTCGTCCGTGCTATTTGCGGACATTAGTTGCTCGCGTAGGTCTTTGGCGCCGTCAAAGCTTTGGATATAGACTTTGCAGAAGCGGTTGAGGGTTTGGACCGGGCGTTCGTTATTTTGCCAGGTTTCAGCAAATAGCTGGACATGTTTTTTATAAAGTTCGATTCGCTGCTCTTTGGTGTAATCTTCCCACGGACTGTCTTGGGTCAAGGCGAATGGATCGTGGAAGATGCCGCGGCCAATCATAATACCGTCCAATTTATACTTTTTGGCCAGTTCCAGGCCTTGTTGGCGAGTCATAGCATCACCGTTACCAACGATTAGGGTGTCTGGGGCGATCTTGTCGCGAAGCTCACGGGCTTGGCCAATCAGATCCCAGTCAGCTGGAACTTTGCTCATCTGGGCTTTAGTGCGGCCGTGAACCGTCAACATATCCAGTTTTTGCCCGAGCAGGAACTCAATCCAGGTCATATCCACGCTGCCGTAACCTACTCGGGTCTTAATACTCAGGGGTAAACGGTCATTTAGGCCTTCCCTGGTGGCTTTAATTATCGCTTCAGCCAATGGCCGGTCATTCATAAGCGCGCTGCAAGTACCGTTTTTAACTTCGGACTTTTGCGGGCAGCCCATATTAAGATCAACACCAGCAAAGTTAACACCTTCTGGCAGGCCTAGCTCCTTGGCAAAAGTACCATCGGCGATCTGTTGGGCGGTTTTATAAAAGTTTTCTGGTTCTTTGCCCCAGATTTGAGCTATTAATGGGCGTTCGCCCTCAGTAAATCGCAATTTCTTGAGCAGCTTAGGCCGACCCGGGCTTTGTAAGCCATCCACGTTGACGAACTCCGTGAAGTACAGGTCAGCTGGCGCGCAATCAGCCACAATCCGGCGGAAAACCGTATCCGTAACATCGTCCATAGGCGCCAAAACAAAAAACGGCTTAGGTAAATCTTCTAAAAGGCTCATTGAGACTTAATCTTCGTATATACGGTCAATATTGGCAATAGCGTGAACGGCATGTTTACCAATTTCATCCATTGTAGAAATCAACCCTTGGTCAATTTTACCCCTGATTGCATCGTTATAATCAATGGCCATATTAGTATAAGTGCTTAGCCATTGGGCAGCTTCTGGCGAGCGGTGCATATTTGAAGCTGCCGCATTGCGTGTGCTGTTAGTTTGATTGGTGCCATAACCTAATCGCCTGCAAGCTACAGCAATCATTTCCTGAATGAATTCCTCTGTCTCCAACCTATAAGGCTCAAGGCTACTTACTCTTTTGGGTTGGTTGGTGACAACGTTAGCTCCAACTCTTGCTAACACTTCGCGCTGTTCCAAAAGAGCTTCATCGAGGCCTTCTAGCAGCTCTATTTTGTTGGTCATGGCGTAGATAACAGATTCACCTGCTACATGCTCCATCACCTCTAAGTTCTCCGGTCCTTCATCTTGATCATCACTATTGGCTACTTCCTCGGCAAGGGCCTGACGGGCAGCTAGGGTTTTTACGTAGATGCTGTTAGCCATATAGGCTGAGTTTTTGGTAATAAGCTCGTAGTAATCTGCGGGTAAGGCGACGCCGGTTGATAGATCAACTACTCCGGGATAAGCCTCCCGGTCAATGTCGGTGTAAGTAGACCAGACTGTAGCCACTCCTTTAAGTGGTGCCTCGGCATGACGACGGGCTCTAGGAACATACAAGCCTTGTTTAAGATTACCTGGTTCGGCTCGATCAAAATCCTTACCAAATAAGCCTAACGCGCTGTCTGTAATGGAGCTTTCTCTTGGCCGTTCGGCCATACGAACACCGATTTCGGCCATATATTGAGCCATTGTCATCTCTTGCTTGGGATTAAACTCAGGACCTTGCAAGCTAAGAAGCTCAACCACGCCCCCAGCTTCTGATAGAGTTTTAGCTTGGGGTGTGGTTAGCCCTAGTGATTCCTGTTGTGCGGCCACTTAAGCAGCCTTCTTGTCTTTGACGTCTGGGCCAGGCCAGCCGAGGTTTTTCTTGCGATAAATTCTTTCTTGGCGTGAAAGTTTACGGCGATAAGCCGCGCGATTTTTCTGTGCATTGTCTACGGAATTAATAGGGTTTTCGGAAAACTTGTTTCGGAAACGTTGCTTATCTTCATTGAACTCACGCGTTATCACTTCTTTACTAAGAAGACCTGAAGCTTTAACGGCGGCAAGCCCCCACATTTTGGCAAAAGCTTCATCAAACTCTTCCTGATATTGCTGGTTTTTGTCGCCAAGATTTTGCGCTACTTTATTACTACCCTTATCATATTGCGCCTTGAGACTTCTCTCTAGAGCAGGGTTACGGCGTCCGGTATTAGCGGCTGGAGCGCTTCTGGCTATTTGGCCGAGTTTTAGCAGTGATTCGCGTAAGTTTATATTATGTCCTACTAAATCACCCGCTAGACCCAGTTCTTCTGGCTGATCAAGCCCAGTATGTAGGGTAAACCTGGTTGACTCATCAGCTAGGCCTTCCGTGGGCTTAACATCAGCAAGTTTAGTTACTGGTTGCAGGAAGGTTCCTTGGTCAATGCTTACTTCGTGAGCTTTTCTTGTCATAACTGTTATATTATAGCATACTTAGTCAAGATTTGCAAGGCTTTGGGGATTATTTCTTAATAAAAATACCCGGAACCATTGCTGGAACCGGGTAATTTCAAGCGTTTAAGTATTGCTACTTATTTGCTGCGCTTGACGGTTAGGAAACCGTTGCGTGGGTTTTCGTTAACTTCCATACCGCTAGGTAGGTCAGTTGCTTCAGGGCGCTGGTCCTTGCTGAAGTAATAGATAGTCTGCTCTTTACCGCCTCGTAGGACTACGGCCTTTGAGTTTAGGTAGTATGTGACACCCTTTGAGTTCGTGTGCTTGTAAGCCATGTAGGCCTCCCTCTTCTTACCATTAGTAATGTATCCCTAACATACTCCGGTGATATTTTACTGTCAACCCCTTACAGTACTTTTGTCTTGCGTTGCCCCCTAGGCTGTATTACACTGGATCGGTAAGCATAAAAGCAATAAAGGGGATGAGTGAGGGACTATGGTGGATTTTTCTAACCGCAATGTACAATCGCAAGACGTGGCTCCTGGTGCGCAGTATCCGGCAGCCGGAAGCCCAGGCTCAAATAAAAGCAAAAAGAAGTCTAAAGTTACTGGCAAGCTAAGCCGGATAGGCCTAGTTATAGGCGTGGCCGTGGTCAGCCTGCTTCTCCTAACCGTAATAGTTCTTGCTATTTTTGGGGCTGATAGCGCTAAAGAGAGCAAATACGTTGATGAGAGCAAATTACAAGCTGTTTTCTTGAACACTGGCCAAGTTTACTTTGGCAACATCAAGAGCATTAACAGCAAAAACCTGGTTTTGACAAACATCTACTACCTGCAGACTTCTGGTTCTTCCACTACTGCTAGTACTAGCGCCAACAATAATGTGACACTAGTCAAGCTTGGTTGTGAATTGCACGAGCCATATGACCAGATGATCATTAACCGTGACCAGGTTACTTTCTGGGAAAACCTGCAGGATAATGGTAAGGTGGCAACTGCCGTTACAACTTTCAAAAAGCAGAATCCAGATGGCCAGAAATGTGCCGATCAAAGCAGCAGCTCTAGCACCAACGGTGTTAACAGCACTCAAAACGCTGGCAGTAGCAGTACTACTCCCGCCGCCGCTACGTCTACTAATCCATAGTTAGACAGCTCAAACAAACATTAAGAAGGCCTGGTTTTCCGGGCCTTCTTCTATTTACTAGTCTTTCTAAGGACTAGTTGGGCTATGAAAGTTACGATAAAGACTAGGCCGCTAAGACTGGCTATAACTATGCTCCAGCCGGCCAGATCAGGCGACCAAGTTGGTGACACGAAGGAAAACTTGTACAAAGCTTCAGGCACCTTGGGGAGATCGGTGCTAGCCGCAGTATGCGATTGGACGTACTGCTGGATACACGGCACTCGGTTGCGTCCAGAAACATCGTGCGAGTTCTGGGCTTCGCAAGCTTTCTGGGCATCGTTGTATATCTGAGAATTGGCACTTGAAGCACTGGCTTCCTGGGCCTGCTGGGTAGCCGTCAGACGGTCATAGGTATATTTAAGCTGAATGGGCGGGTAGACGCCGGTGTGACCGGCGCTAAGATCGGTGTTCATATGGGTGGTGACATAGCTCTGGAGGGCTTTCAGAGGCGTTTGGACGTCCGTATTGGCCTTGTCAGCGCTGTAAACGGCCTGGCGCAGCTTAATCATCTGCTGGTTGTTAGCCCGCAGCGCGTAGACGGCGATCGCGCCAAAAACAACCGCTATAACCAGGAAATACCACGGTTTTAGCCATTTTAACTTGGTCCAGAGGTGATGTAAGTGGCGTTTATCCATTCCGTATATGGATTATATAGTAATCTATAGACATGCGTATTTACTTCTCGGGAATTGGCGGCGCTGGAATCGGACCGCTGGCCCAGATAGCTCATCAGGCTGGCTACGATGTGGCTGGCTCGGACCAGCAAGCTTCGCAATACATCGATTACCTCAAGAAGCACGGTGTTAGTGATGTCCATGTTGGCCAATCCGTGGAGGCAATCCGTGAACTGCACGCTAAGAGTCCAATTGACTGGTTGGTTTACAGTTCTTCCCTGCCAGACGATCATCCTGAATTGGTTTTTTGCCGTGAACAAGGCATCAAAACATCTAAGCGTGACGAGTTATTGAATCAAATCCTACAAGATAAACATCTCAAACTGATAGCTGTCGCTGGCACCCACGGCAAAACCACGACTACGGCCATGGTAATCTGGCTCTTCAAACAGCTAGACATTCCCGTTAGCTACTCGGTTGGCGCCAAGCTTTCTTTTGGCGATATGGGGCATTTTGATGAAAAGTCCGAATACTTTGTCTACGAAGCCGATGAATTCGACCGAAACTTCTTAGCCTTTGAACCATATCTCAGCCTAATCACCGGTGTTAGCTGGGATCATCACGAGATCTTCCCTACCCGCGAGGACTACCAAGCCGCTTTCAACGAATTCATTAGCCAAAGTAAGCATTCGCTGCTCTGGCAGGAAGACAATGATTATTTAAGTCTGCCTGGTGGCGATGACCGCTCAATTTTGGATTCAAGCACGGCAGCAATACAGAATATCGAACTCAAAGGTTCGTACAATCGTTTGGACGGGTGGCTAGCTGTCCAAGCCGTGCACCAGCTAACCAAAGAGCCTATTGATAAATTAGTGGCAATTATTAGTAAGTTTCCTGGCTTAAGCCGCCGGATGGAGCAAATCGTACCTAATTTATACAGCGACTACGCCCACACGCCAGAGAAAATCCGCGGTGCCATGAGCGTGGCAATGGAAATGGCCACTGAAACTGGCCAAAAGCTGGTAGTTGTTTACGAACCACTGACTAACCGGCGCCAGCACTTCATGATTGATGACTATAAGGACTGCTTTAACGGCGCGGACAAACTCTACTGGATCCCAAGCTACCTAGCCCGTGAAGACCCTTCGCAGCGCGTTATTCCACCTTCAGAACTTATTGAACATTTAGCCGATCCATCAATTGCCGAACCACTAGAGCGAGATGACCATCTCAAGCAAACCATCCAGAAACACCTAGACGCCGGTGACATGGTAGTTTGCATGGCCGGTGGTGGTGGCAATTCCCTGGACGACTGGCTACACGCCGAGTTCTAACTATCCCAGCCGATTTCGGCGTAGTGGTTACCGGCGGCAATTTGCTCTAGATAGGTTTTGCCTATTGGTATTACTTTAGGGTCTAAATTGTTTTCCTCGAACCAGGCTAGCTCGGCATGAACATTGGGCTCGGCATTAACCAGTTCGCCCTGCCAATCATGAGCTTCAAATACGGCGTTGACCCAGACATCACCATCAGCACCCAGGGCATGGCCAATAAATACCTGGTCTAGATTTTCTGGGCCCAGCTCCACGCCAACTTCCTCTTTAGCTTCGCGAATGGCGGCTTGGGTAAAGCTTTCGCCCGGCTCTACCTTGCCGCCAGGCAGGCCATAATGGCCGTCCATCCATGTTGTGTTTTGGCGTAATAAAAAGGCGATCTTACCGTCTTTACGAAAAACTATGACACTGGCCGTATTGTATTTCATCGGTTGTCGCCGGCGCCGCCTAGGACACCGCGAGCCTTGCGACTTTGTAGTTTATCTAGGTTTTGCTGGGCGACGTCTTCGAACGGGACGCCTAGATCGTGGGCGAACACCGCTAAATACCAGAGAACGTCGCCGAGTTCTTTGGCTAGCTCTTTCTTGTCTTCATCACTGACTTTGCCGCCTTTGTCGCGGATGATCTTCTTGACCTTTTCGGCGACTTCGCCAGCTTCGCCGTTGATGCCAAGCACCCAGTGCAGCAGGTCTTTAAATTCGTCACTACTGGAAATTACGGTGGTTAGAGCCTGCTTCTGGTATTCCTCAAATGTCATGATCTATATTGTATCATCGTCAATTTTGACGGCGCCTTCTCGCAATACTTCAACGGCATCGTCTACAATCCGAATCACCGTTGACGACTGCCTGTCACTCAAATCGCCACCATCTTCGTAGAAGTCTACTTGATCGCCAAAATAGTCTTTGGCTTGCTCGATTGTGGCGGCTGGTTGTTCGCCGGGATGATTGGCGCTGCTGGTTAATAAGGCGCCGGTTGCTTTGAGAAGTTTTTGGACTTTTTTATCTTTTGGGACACGAACGGCAATGCTCATTTTGCCTAAGTGCAAGTATTTGAGTTCTGGATCAGCCGCTGGAATGATAACGCTGATAGCGCCAGGCCAGTATTGCTCCACGGCTTTTACGTAGCGGTGTTTTAGCCCAATCTCTTCTAGCTGGTCTAGGTTGGCGGCGATTAGCGTACCTGGTTTGCCGTCGCGTTTTTTAAGTTCATAAAGCCGGGATACGGCGTCTTTGTCCGCGGCGCGAGCCACCACGCCATAAACTGTATCAGTTGGAATAACTCCTATGGCGGCTGGTTTTTTAAGTTCTGTAGCTAGGTTCACGTGGTTTGCTGTAAGTAAGCGTAGGTTGCCAAGGTTGCCATGCCAAGAACTATTATGACCGTGGCAAAAATGGCCGCTGTAACATTGCCGTTGCCTGGTTTTTTTGGAGCTTTAGGCTTGGGAGGTTGCTTTGGTGGCTTAGACTTAGCCGGCTTTTCAGGCGCGTTTGGCGTGGGTATTTCCGGCTCTTGCTGGGCTGGCCGCACTACGTCCATGACCGGGGCTGGTTTAGGTTCGTCCATGGTTAGCATTGTATCATTAATGTAATGATCCAACTTGCCTTGCGGATGGCCAAACGCTTTGCCATTCTATTACCCGGAATTGTCATCGCGTATTTCTCGGTCCGCAGTATTTTTCCCTATTTCGACCAGCGGCTACCTATAGCCCTGGCTATTTTTGCCACCTATGTGCTGGGGGCTTACGTTTTAATACCGGCCTTTATCCGGCTGTTCCGGATTGTCCGCCCGCCCCGTCACCAGCCTCACTACTGCGTGACGCCAGATGGCTTTGCCTCTGACCCGCTCAATATTGGTATTATCACCACCAGACGTGAACTGATCCAAGCCATGGAGAAAGCTGGCTGGCATGTGGCTGACCGTAATAGTATTAAGAACCTGGCTCGGTCATCTTTTAGCACGGCCTATGGCTGGTCTTACGCTGGCGCGCCGGTTAGCAGTTTATACCTGTTTGGCCGCAAGCAGGACGTTGCTTTTGAGCTCGCCGTCAAGGGCAGCCCCGGCATGCGCCACCATGTTAGATTTTGGGCCACCACTTACGAAAAGGGCCAGCCCCTGGATTTCCACGCCATTCACTGGCATCATCGTAAATCTCATGTCCAGGGCGATAATTTACTTTGGGTAGGCGCTGCCTCACAAGATGTAGGCATTGGTTACATTCGTCATAATTTACAGATTACACACATGATTGATCCTGATACTGACGCTGAACGCCAACTCATAGTTGGCCAGTTATCCGAACAAGATCTCGTAAAGAAAGTTGAAGCCATTAAGCTCGAGCTGCCTTACCGTCTAATTAACCGGGTTATTAACGGCTCCCTGCACGCTGATGGCAAAATGGCCATAGTCACGCTAAAGGCTAAACACGCGGCGGCAAAGGAATAATTGAACTGGTCCGTTTTTGATAGTCACGGTATTCCGGATCTTTGACGCGGCGCTTCTCGATTGGCGGAATGCCTGAGACGAACACGATCAAAATCGTTAGAACAGCTGGACCAATCAATCCCAGCCAACCAAAACTAGTTTGCAAAGCTATGATGCCAATTCCCCACCACTGCGTGAGTTCGCCAAAGTAATTGGGATGACGGCTGTAACGCCATAGGCCAGTTCGCATGACTTTTGGATGGTTCTTATCTGCCACGAAGTTGGCCAGCTGCTGGTCCGCGACCGCCTCGAATATGAAGCCAACCGCCCAAACAACCGTGCCAGCTACGCTAAGCCAAGCTAAGCCTTCTAGTTGATTACCGGCAGCAAAAGCGACCGGGAAACTAACAATCCAAACTAAAACACCCTGAAGCAAAAATATTGATAAATAAGCCCGTAGCCAGAAATTGCCTTGCCACTTAGCACTTAGTTCCTGGTAACGCCGGTCTTCTTTATTGTTCTTAGATCGTTTTCCTAGATGCAATGCGAGCCGAACACCCCAAACGCTAACTAAAATTGCGATTAACAGGCTACGCTTACTTGGTTGCTGGGCTACAACTGCCCAAGCCACCAGGACGAAAGCTAGTCCCCAAGCTGGATCAACCGTATCTAGCCGTTTCCTGAACCATGACACCTTAAACGCCAAAGTCATGAAGACTAAAACTAAAATCGCATTGATTATTAACACCTGTGTCATGAATCTATTTTACCAGCCAAACTTGATACAAGGCCTGCCACTATGTATTTCGCGAATTTAAATTAGGCACATAAATGCTGTAGATGTGCATACTTTATGTGCCTAATTTTAATATTGGAAAACAGCAACATGAGCAACGGCTCTCAGACTCGCAAACTATCAAATATATTAAGGCGTCAGGCGGTTTATGTCGCGCGGGAAGAGAATGGCTTCTTTGACGTTGGCAAGGCCAATAGTTTTTTCAACTAAGCGGTCAATGCCAAAGCCACAGCCGCCATGAGCTGGTAGGCCATGCTTGAATGCTTGCAGGTAATACTTATAGCCAGGGTGTTCCGGATCTAGACCAGCCTTTTTCATCTGTTTGACCAGTTTTTCATAATCATGTTCGCGCTGGGGACAGGTGGCGATCTCCAGGCCGCGGAATAACAAATCGCCCCACAGTACCGTGCTGGAATCCTCTGGATCAATCATGTGGTAAAACTTCATGGCTTCTATCGGGAAGTGCGTGACGTAGACGGCTTCGCAGCCTTCATTTTTCTTGGCATAGTCGCAGATCCAGCGCTCTTCATCCGGAATCAGGTCTTTTTCTTTAGTGGTGTCCGTGTTGTTAGCCTTGCTGTACATATCATGGACTTGGGCCACGGTGTAGCGTGGAAATTCTTTTTTAAGAACTAGCTCTGGCGCGTTCAGGCTCTTGAGTTCGGAGGCGTATTCTTTGTAGGCCTTAGTTAGAGCGTAGTAAGTCATGTCCTGGACCATGTCCAAAACGTCGCCGTGGTTTTCTATGAAGCCCATCTCAATATCAAGCATGGTTAGCTCCGATACGTGGCGGGTAGTAGCTGAAAGTTCGGCTCGGTAAGCTGGAGCGATCTCAAACACCCGTTCGTAAACGCCAGTCATGATTTGCTTATAAAACTGTGGGCTTTGGGCCAAGACAGCTTCGCGGCCAAAATAATCTACCTTGAAAACCTCTGCCCCACCTTCGGTAGCGCCAGCTAGCAGTTTGGGCGTGTTAATTTCTACGAATTCATTATCGATTAGGAACTCGCGAATATATTGCTGCAAACCAGCACGGATCTTGAAGATTTTTTGCTCTTGAAGATTGCGTAATCCGAGTACACGATATTCGAATAAGGTATCCAGATTGTCTGACTTATGGCTCAGCGGCTTGTCGATCTCGATTGGCGGTTCAGCTTCCACCGGAACCATAATGGTTAGCTTGGCATCATGAAGTTCAGCGCCGCCGGGAGCCCGCGATTCTTCCACGACCTTGCCATCGACTGAAAGCACAGTGCCAATTTGCAGGCCGCGGAGCTTCTCAACCTCGTCCTTATCCTGGATGACAACTTGCACCAGGCCACGGCGGTCACGGACGTTAATGAAAGTCAGGCCGCCCAGCAGGCGCTTTTTGTGCAGCCAGCCTTCAATGTGTGCTGTCTTGCCAACATGGTCTTTCAAATCTGAACTTAAAATTCTCATAAGGGGTTATTCTACCACTTCCTCATCTGTTTGGATAGGGTCTTCGGGCTCTTCTTCAGATTGTTTGGGCTTGGTGTGTTTGGCGGCTACGGCTTCAAGATTGGAATATTCTTCAAAGCCATCGCCCGGCACATGACCCAAAAGCTGGCGCAGCATGTCTTGGACGGTAATTACTCCCACGTATTCCTCGAACTTATTAACTACCACGAACTGCGGGTGATTGGTCACGAAGAAAGCATGCAGCGCCTCGCTTAAACTGTCATCCTCATGCACGAAGTAAGCCGTGGGGTTCATGATGTCTTTAACTTTACCAGTGGTTTCCAGGTTGATCTGCTCGAACTCCAGCGTGCCAACCACTGGGCCTTTCTTGGACTCGCGGACCAGCACGAACTCCTGGCGGCTCTTATGCATTTCATCGATTAAAATTGGGCCAATCGTGTCATCAGCCAGAACGATTTTAATCTTTTTGTGCGATGTCAGCAGATCGCCAACTTCGTAATCATCAAAACTCAGGGCCCGCTTGGCAATCTCCAGCTCCTCTTCATTTATGCGACTATCTTCCTGGCTTTGCTGCTGCTCAATCAATCGAATAAGATCCTCACGCTCAAAGATGCCGGTATGCTGCCCGACGGTACGCTTTTCTACTAAATTAGCGCTGCGGTTCAGAGCCGGGTGCAAATAATTGAGTAGCCAAGCGATTGCCGGCGTGATAAACATGGTTACCCGCGCGCCAACGCTCGTAAGGCGGGTGGCTGGAATTAGCCAAAAAGCAATCCAGAGAATTGGACCAATTACCAGAATGCTTACCCAGACGTCCAGTTCCCGGGCCAGCACAATTATGCCAGCGGCCGTGGTCAGGCCAATGTACAGCCAAAGCAAAGCCTTAAGACTGTTGCCATAGGCGGCAGCCCGGTAAAGCTGCGTCGCCAGAGGATCACGCTTTTCGGCCTGGCGCTTAAGTTCGCGCAGCGGCAAATAAAAGTAAGTCTTACGCGCCACCACGCCAATAACCGCTAGTAACAATAAGGTAATAGCTAGGGCATAAATCATATCCCTTTAGCTTATAACGCCCGCCCCTGATTGCAAAGTACGCTGCGGAGTAAGGTATAATTGAACTAAATAAGGAGTTCAATAGTGTCAAAGCAATTCTGGGCCATTATAGCCGTTATAGTTCTAGTGTTCGTGGGTATTTTCGCCTTTGGTGGCAATAAATCTAATAAGTCTGGTGCTGGTGGCAATAAAAGCGCTTTGACACAGAATATCCAAGGCAAAGGCACCACTGGCGTCACGCTAACGGAATATGGTGACTTCCAGTGCCCTTACTGCCAGCAATACGCGCCAACTGTCCAAGCTGTCCAAGCCCAATACGGTGACAAGATCAAATTCCAGTTCCGTAACTACCCTCTAGTCAGCCTGCACAAAAACGCCTTTGCCGCCGCCCGGGCTGGCCAAGCCGCCGCTTTACAAGGTAAGTTCTGGGAAATGCACGATATTCTGTACCAAACCAGTAACTGGCAGGTCTGGACCCAGGCTGGCGATCCAACCACTTACTTTGACCAGTTCGCTAAAGCCCTGGGCTTGAACGTAGCCCAGTTTAAATCTGACTTTGCTAGCAGCAAAGTAAATGATGCCGTCAACGCTGATATCGCCGAAGGCACCAAGCTAGGTATCACCGGCACGCCAACTTTCTTCATTAACGGCAAGAAAACTGACCTAGCCAACAGCCAGGAAGCCTTCCAAACACAGATAGACGCGGCTATTGCCAAAAGCTCCGCCCCAAAACAGTAACTTAGTAGTGCAGAAACTCGCGCCACTTTGGGCGCTCAACGTGGACCCTAACCTGGCTAGCAGGCGTATGAACAATCTTTATTTTTACGGACACTCCTACCCTCTCCCCTAGCTACTACACTCCCATATGCGTAGCCATGTTCTTGTATTTTTTTATGATTTTTGTCTCCCGTGACTAGCTCTCAAGGCAAGTCTTTGAAGTGGCTTTATTGTAGCAAAACGCTTATGTCGCGTCAACGGCCAGCGACACGTAAAGCCAGTTATGGTCACTGTAACGCTCAACACTGTTAAGACTACCTTTAGCTGGCTTTCTACCCCTCAGAGCTTCACGAATCAGCCCGGATGAAACGTCTGGTGCATAGCTCGGAAACATCGTCACAGTTTTAGGCTGGCTAGGCCATTTATCGATTACTTTTTTCAGCTCTTTGCCGCTGTCCTGCGACCGTAAACCAATCACTAATTCCGAGTCATCCAGTAACCGCTCCGAATTCGGCCAAACGGCCAATCCAGCCGCTACGTCCGAACCAAACAAAAACACTAGCTCGTCCCCGTCGAATTCCTTACGCAAGAACGGCAGGGTCCGCTCCACGCTAAAACTAACGTCAACCAACTCCATGACATCAAATTGCGGATGCGGTTTAATCGCCCGTTTAATCATGGCCACTCTATGCGCAAAATGCTCGACTTGCTGCTTGTCGCGTGGCCGCCGCTCCGGCAAGAAATATATCCTGTCCAACTTAGCCGCCTGAAGCGATTGCAGCGCGAAAGCAATATGCCCAGCATGCACCGGATCAAACGTCCCCGAATAAATCCCAATCCTACTCATAGTTTAATTATAACGTGGCTAGCACTTAACGCTTGTGCCGCAAGTTTTACATTTATCAATAAGTTTATTGCGCGGCCTGGTGTTCTCATGGCCTTTAGGGCAATTAAATTTGAGCGAGCCGAACTTATCGCTACCTACGGCCTTGTTGCCGTAGCCAGATTCTTGCGTCTGGCCTTCTGTTGATGAGAGTTCAGCGCTAACGCTGGAGCCGCAACCACTAAAGGTCCGGCCTTTTGAAGCTGCCTTACGTTCTTCCCGATGCATTTCCTTTGCAAGACTCTGAGTAAAAGCGCTAACTATAGCTTGCATGGATAATTCTGACTTGGCTATTGGCCTTCCGGCCGCGGCGGCCTTTGCCATATCCTGACTGCTGACGTAACGTTCGTATCGGGCGCTCATGGTTGCCGCCAGCTTAAAGCGTGATTTCTCAGCGGCAGCAGGATCGGATAGCTTTTCGTTGGTAAACCAGTCAATTAGGTCTTGCTGTTGCCTGACAAAATCATAGGTATTGGTAACAGCCTCTAAGCTAGGCATGCGGATTCCAGCGTGCCACTTGCCACCTTGCTGTCCGGTCAGGGAATCGTCGTAGGTTTTTGTTAGCTGGTTAGCCAGGTTATCTTGCCAGGATCCGGGTAAATCCCTGTATATTCTTTGGCCTAGCAGCTCGCCTTCTTCTACCGGTTCGCCCATTGCCTGGTAAATGGCCTCTAGGCCCTGGCGATCAGATTTATCCAAGCTCTGGGTAATTATACGAATACTGCCGTCTTCTTGGCGGGTTATAACTCGCAGCATGGTTTGCTGCCGGCTGGCGTTATAGCCACCCACGTCTTCTTTAGCATCCATGAGTTCAGGCGGAAAATCTGATACCACAATCATGCTGTTAGGTTTGTCGCCATTGGCCATGTCCAGCATGTCCTGGTATTCCGTCCACTCAATTTGACGGCGGCGGAGCTCAAACAAAAGCGACGGGTTTTCTTTGGCGATAATCTGGGCAGCCTCCACGGCATCATTAAATACCTCTCCCATGGAGCCACCGTCTTCGCCGTAGAGTTCCTGACCGTCAAAGGAAAACTCAAAACTGGTGTGCATAGTACCGTTTAAGGTTTCAGCTAGCCAGGTTTCAGCGTCAGTCCTGATCCGTAATTCTTGGTTTAGCGGTTCGTGATTTTGATTTAATCGCGGCTGCTCGGCCAATTTTTCCATAAAATACTTTCTGCTGTATCGGACTTTCCCGTTTGGTTAACCGGGATTCACCGTTGCGGCACAGTGTGGGAGTTACACCCACTTCCAGCATCTGTTTGTTAACTACAGGTAGTGTAGCAGGCCGTGAATGAGTACGCTAGCAGTAGCGGTATACGCTATAGGTAGCGTTATTCTGGCTGGCGTTGTTTGAGAGCTGTTAACCGGGGCATGAAGCTCTGGGCGGCACCTTCCAGGCCTAGGACCTTCAGGGCGCCAAGCAGAACGTAAAGATGGTCAATGCTAGTATCTTTGATTTCGCCGCCAATATTCTCAATCTGCGTGAAGGCATGTTCGACTTTTTCTACCAGCCACTTCTCTTCACTGGGCGCGATCTGGTTTGAGGTGACTTTAGCTGGCTCGGAAGCTTTAACGACTTCCAGCGAGCGGGCCGAATGATCGCGCTTAATCAAGTGGCCGCGTTTTATAAGGTTATTTACGTGCAGCGCCACCGTGGCCACCGACGTGTAGTTAAGGCCGCTCATGATTTCACGGTAGCTAGGGCTGTAGCCGTGTTCGCCAATGAAAGTTTCAATAAAGCTAAGTAGCTCTTTTTGTTTCTTGGTAGGACGTACTGTTTGCTTTTCGTTCATGCTTTTTATTATATGCTATTTTTTGTCTTTTACGGGCGTTTTGTTAGGAGCCATGGCGATGCCAGCTAAGCCCCACCAAACGTAAGCCAGCGTGTCGTCTGCCCAGGCGTGGGATAAGAGGTTAATGAACGTTAGCCCAATTAAACTGGCCAATAAGCTGAGCGCCAACGGGTCATCACGGCGTATATACAGCAGCACGGCCACGCCAATGTTAATTAGCAAGAATAACAGCATGCCAATCACGCCGGTTTCCTGGCCAATCTGAATGAAGTAATTCTCGGATATGCGGGCTGGGTGATTGTTGTAGGCGCTGGCTGGGCCGGCCGTGCCGGGTCCGCTGCCCAGCGGCTCGTGCTTGATATCGTTCAAGCCGTTCTTAAGGGCGGTTAGGTGGCCCTGGTTGGAGCTAACTTTGATGGTTGATTCGGTCTGGGTGTGGAAGACAAAGTTCTCAAAGTGGTTATTGTTGCGGAAAGCTAGGGTTAGGCCGGCGGCAATGATTGCTAGGCAGCCAAAACCAATTAGAACCAGCTTCTGCGATTGTTTTGGCAATTTGGTAAGTCCTAAAATAACCGCCACGGCAATAACAGCGCCGATCCAGGCGCTGCGCGAGAAGCTGAAGAAGAGCACGATGGTGCCAACCGCTAATAGTCCAGCCTGTAGCCAAGTCCGTCCTTTATTCAGCAATAGCACCACGAGCAAACTGATAGGAATTAACAGATAAGCACCGAGCGGATTAGCCCCCCGTAGCGTGGAAGTAATCCGGATATAGTGAATATTGTGGTTAATGGTTTCGTAAGCTGGAATCGTGCTGGATCCGTAGCCGAAGTGACGCAAGAAGTCGTGCGGCAGGAAGATTTGCAGTAGGCCAAAGAAGATCACGCCCATGGCTGGCCAGTAGACCATCCATTGCCAATGGGACCGTAACCGGGCCATTCTGAGCGCTACTGCCCAGGTTACCAAGAAGAAAGCCAGGAATCGTAAGTTAATAATCAGGCCATAGCCAATCGCCTTGGCGGCGGTGTCGTGTTGGATAAGCGAAAGTAAGGCCCAGGCCAGGTTTAGGGCCATGTAGGCCAGGATCAGCCAGACCAGGCGGCGTGACAGCGTGTGGCTGCGGATTTTATGGTCAGCCAGTATCAGATAGACGGCGCCGAGCACACAGATGACCAGTATGGCCTCTTTCCAGAGGCGCAAGGCCGTGTAGTGGCCAACTAAGCTGGAGCCCCACACCGTTAAAAAGGCGTGGAACGGCATTAACAGCAAAATTAACATCGTGAGTCCGCTGACCCACGATAAAACGGTATACTTGAGCGCCGATGTCTTCATAATGTTACAATTTAGTATATCTTACACCTATGAAGAATAACGCCTCGCTCGTATATAATATCTGTCTCATCATCGGTGATGCCGTAGCGGTTGCCGTGGCTTTTGTGGTGGCCTACATCCTGCGCGTCACAATTGACCACCAGCCGCTGAGCGCTAGCGTTGGCGCCCGCGAGTATATAACCATCGTAGTGGCCCTATTACCGTTTTGGATTTTGATTTTTGGCCTGTTGGGCCTGTATAACGTCCGCATCCACGAAAAGCGCTTCAACGAGCTGGGCCGGCTGCTAGTTGGATCAGTGGTAGGTATGCTGTTCGTTATTAGCTACGGTTACCTGGCTAATGTGGTCATTTTTCCGGCCCGCCTAGTAACCGTTTACAGTTTGGCGCTGGTGTTCGTGTTTGTACTGTTATTTAGGACCGTAGCCCGGGGTTTCCGGCGTGAGCTGTTTGGCTACGGTGTTGGCATTAATAACGTGTTGCTGGTTGGTGACACTAAGACCACCCAGCGGCTGCTGGATGCTCTCAGTAATACTAAAATTACCGGTTACCGAGTGCTTGGCGTAGTCGGCGGTATTAAGCACGAGCTCAAGAAAGACCGGCCTTATCACCAATACAAAAGTTTTGGCGCCGCGATTGGCCACCTGAGAAACCGCCAAATTCATACTATTATCCAGACTGAGCTTTACGCCGATACTGAGCATAACGACGAGATTCTGACCTACGGCCAGGAAAACCATGTGGCATACCGGTTCGTGCCTGGCAATAGCGAGCTGTTCGTGGGCAAGATAGAGGTTGATTTGTTCCACGCCGTGCCTATAATCGCCGTGCACCAGACGGCTTTGATTGGCTGGGGACGGGTCGTCAAACGCCTGACTGATATTTTCCTAGGCGGCCTCTTCTTAATCATAGCCGTGCCTTTCATGCTGCTTATATCGATTGCCGTGAAATTCTCAGATGGCGGGCCGGTGTTTTTCCGGCAAGAGCGGCTTAGCCGGTTTAATAGCAAAGTTAAGATATTCAAGTTCCGTTCGCTAAAGTCCAAATTTAATGGCATTTCGCCGGAAGAAGCCTTTGAGAAAATGGGCCGGCCAGAACTTATTAAGACTTACCGCGCTAATGGCGACCACCTGGATAACGATCCGCGTATAACTAAGATTGGGCATTTCTTGCGCCGGGCTAGCCTGGACGAACTGCCCCAGCTGATCAATATTGTCCGCGGAGATATTAGCCTGGTTGGTCCGAGGGCTTTAGTTGCCTTTGAGCTAGATCAATCGGCCCAGAAAAATCTTATCCTTAGCGTTAAGTCGGGCGTAACTGGCTTAGCCCAGATTTCTGGGGTCAACGACCTGAGCTTCACTGAGCGCCGCCAGCTAGACCTGTACTACGTCCAGAACTGGAGCTTTTGGAACGATTTGGTAATCCTGGCCAAGACTTTCTGGGTAGTGCTGTTTCACAAAGGCACCCGCGGATGAAAGTCGCGATTGTCTGCGACTGGCTTACCAGCATTGGCGGTGCCGAAAGAGTCGTGCTAGAGCTGCATAAACTCTACCCGGAAGCGCCAATTTACACATCGCAATACGATCCCAACAAGATTGACTGGTTCAAAGACGCCGATGTCCGGACAACTTGGCTGCAGAAACTGCCTACCAGCCTGAAGAAATTCCTGCCGCTGCTGCGGGCCTGGACTTTTAGCCGCCTGGATCTTAGCGAATATGATTTAGTTATCTCATCTAGCGGCGCCGAGGCTAAGGGCGTTAAGACCGGCCCCAAGACTACTCACATCTGTTATTGCCACTCACCAACCCATTATTACTGGATCCGCCATGACGAGTACCTGGAAAAGCCTGGCTTCCCGCTTGGACTAAATTGGGTTGCCCGTTTGGGTCTTAAAATTCTAATCGGCCCACTGAAGCGCTGGGATAAACGGGCCGCTAAACGGCCTGATTTTATGATTGCCAACTCGACTCATACCCAAGCCATGATTAAGCGCTACTATGGCCGCGATTCGGAAGTTATTTTTCCGCCAGTCGAGATTGACCGCTTTAAGCCCAAGGGCAAAAAAGAGGAGCCCCGCCATGGTTTTGTGGTGGCTGGCCGCCAAACCCCGTACAAGCGCTTTGATCTGGCGATTGAAGCCTGTGACAAGCTGAAGATCCCATTAATCGTGATTGGCGATGGCCCGGACCATAAACGCCTGGAGAAAATTGCCGGCCGTGGTACTACTTTCCTAACCAATGTTAATGACACCGAAATGACTGACCATTTCCAGTCCGCCCTGGCCTTTATAATGCCCAATATGGACGACTTTGGCATAGTGGCCGTGGAAGCGATGGCTTCTGGCACGCCAGTTGTAGCCTACAATAAAGGTGGCTCGTTGGATTACGTGGCTGCAGGCAAAACCGGTCTGCTTTTTGAAAAGCAAACCGTTAATAACCTAGCCAAAGCGCTGGAAGCCGCTAGTACCAAATCGTTCGATTACGACGTCATTGCTAGCCACGCCAATCAGTTCTCGGTATTGACTTTTAAAAGAAATATGCTAAATTATATAAAAGAAACTACTTCAGAAAGGTTATAATAAGCTAAATGTGTGGAATTGTGGGATATATTGGCCAGAAGCCTGGCACGGAGCTCGTTCTAAAAGGCTTGGAAGCCCTGGAGTACCGGGGTTACGATTCAGCCGGCATCGCGCTGGTAAACCAGACTAACAGCCAAGTTTTTAGAGAAGTTGGCCGGGTTAGCGGGCTTATCAAAGCCGTAGAGGCCGAGCAGGACCTGTCGGCTAAATTAGTAATTGGCCACACCCGTTGGGCCACCCATGGCGGCGTCACTGTCCAGAACGCCCACCCGCAAGCTAATAACGCCAAGTCTATCTTTGTGGTTCATAACGGCATCATCGAGAACTTTTCGGAGATCAGGCAAAAATTAGAAACTGAAGGCTACCACTTTGACTCGCAAACTGACACCGAGGTTATTCCTAACCTGCTAGATTATTACTCCAAACAGCTGCCATCTTTTGAGGACGCTTTCAAAGCCGCTTTAAATGACGTTCGTGGCGCCTACTCAATCGTGGCCATTACCACTAAAGAACCAGACACGCTGTACGCTGCCCGGCTTTCCAGCCCGCTAGTAATTGGCGTGGGTGAAGGTGAAAACTTCCTAGCGTCTGATCCTTCAGCCATTATGGAGCACACCAAGAAGGTTGTTTACCTGGAAGATTATGACGTGGCCGTTATCACTAAGTCTGACGTTAAGATCCATAACCTCAAAGAGACCAAATCAGAAATTCCAAAAGTTGAATTGCTGGATTACGAGAACGAGGAAGCCCTGCTAGGCGACTACCCGAATTTTATGCTTAAAGAAATATTTGAAGCGCCAGCCACTGTTAAATCAGCCACTTTGGGACGAGCTTTGGCAGATAAGAACCTGGTTAAACTAGGTGGCCTGGAAGCTGTTCTGGGCCAGCTAAAATTCATTGACCGGATCGTGATCGTGGCCTGTGGCACGTCTTATTACGCCGGGCTTGTTGGCGAGTACTTGATTGAGGAACTGGCCGGCATTCCCGTGGAGGTCCACCTAGCCAGCGAATTCAAATACCGTGATGAACCTTTTTCCCGTAGTACTGTCCTGCTAGCAATCTCCCAGTCCGGTGAAACGGCTGACACAATTGCCGCCCTTAAAAAAGTTGAGGATTACGGCGTGCTGCGCTTAGGCATAGTTAATGCTGTGGGTAGCACTATAGCCCGCATGACTGACGCTGGTGTTTACTGCCATGCCGGCCCGGAAAAGGCCGTGGCCAGCACCAAGGCTTTTATTGCCCAGGTTACAGTCCTGTCGTTAATCGCCCTGCACTTAGGTGACGGCAAGCACGACCAATCGCATCCATTACTCAAAGAGCTGGAGGATTTGCCAGCTAAAACCCAAGCCATTTTGGACCAAGCTGAAAAAATTAAAGAAATCGCCGAAAAGTACAAAGATTACCGTGACTTCTTGTTCATTGGCCGCAATACCGCTTTCCCATCGGCCCTAGAAGGCGCCTTAAAACTCAAAGAGATCTCCTATATCCACGCCGAGGGTTACGCCGCCGGCGAGATGAAGCACGGCCCGCTAGCCATGATTGACGAAAACTTCCCCACCCTAGCGATTGCCACGGACTCGCCCCTCCTGGAAAAGACTTACTCCAACATCCAGGAAATCCGGGCTCGTAAAGGCCCTGTGGTCGCCCTGGCCACGGAAGGCAACAAAGACATTGCCGGGCTCTGTGATGACGTTATCTACCTGCCAGGGACCTTAGAAGAGCTCCAGCCCATCCTGCACGCCACCGCCACCCAGCTATTCGCCTACTACATTGCCATGGCCCGCGGCTACAACGTGGACCGCCCCCGCAATTTGGCTAAATCAGTTACTGTTGAGTAGATTGGTAAAATTCCCAGGCATCACCAATGATGTCTTCGAGTGCTGGTTTTTCGGGCTTCCAGCCAAGTTTGTCTTTAGCTAAAACGCTGGAGGCCACTAAAATCGCGGGATCACCTGCCCGTCTTGCGCCTATCTTAAGTTTTAAGGGCTTGCCAGTCACTGTTTCTACTACTTTAACTACTTCTTGGTTAGAAAAACCCTGGCCGTTGCCCAGGTTATATATGGTATGTTTGCCCACTTCTAAGTTTTCAAGCGCTAACAAATGCGCTTGGGCTAAATCTCGCACATGGATATAATCCCGGACGCATGTACCGTCTTCCGTGGGATAATCATTCCCGAACAAAGTAAATTCACTGTTGGTATCGGCCGCTCTCAAAGCTAAAGGTATGATGTGGGTTTCCGGCTCATGTCTTTCTCCGTATTTTTGATTCGCTCCAGCAACGTTAAAGTAGCGCAGACTGGTAGCGGCTAGGCCGTGAGCTATAGCCTCGCCACTAATCGCCATATCTGCAGCCAGTTTTGTCATACCATAGGGACTTGTGGGATTTTTGGCAGCGTCTTCTTTAATAGGAACTGTTTCAGGATTGCCATAAACGGCTGCTGTAGAAGAGAAGATTAGCTTTTTGATACCAAGATCATTGAGAGCTTCTAGTAGCTTGAGTGATTTGACGGTGTTATTTTGCCAATATAATTCAGGTTTTACGACTGATTCTCCAGCAGCTATAAAAGCTCCGAAGTGCAGAACAGCTTCAACCTTATCGTCTTTAGAGAATACAGTTCCAAAATCAGCCACATCAGCTTCAACAAATCGCGCACCTTCAGGTACGGCATCAGCATAGCCATTGGATAAATTATCTAGCACAATGACATCGTGGCCAGCTTCTATTAGCAACGCCGCAACATTGCTGCCAATATAACCCGCGCCGCCAGTTACGACTACTTTCATAAACTCCTTAATCAACTACGTGCAGTAAAGTCTCTACTGCTATAGCCGTTTCGCGCCAGTGTGAAATTTCTAAGCTATCAATGCCGAACTCTTTGACTGGATAGTCATTGCCGCCTTCTTGCAGGCGATCGCCAATGAATAAAATATCTTCCTTGCCAATACTAAGCATTTCCATGAGTTTTTGCATGCCGTAGGCCTTGTCTATGCCTTTTTTAGTGATATCAATTGAGGTAACGCCACCAACCCGGACTTCAAAGTCGGGTATTAATGGAGCTATGTAATCGCGCAGCTCAAGTTTTTTCTTATTATCAGGATCCCAGGCTTCTTTGATTTCTACGCCCTCTTTGCCTAGCACGTCAACAATGTCTTGTCCTAGTACTGAGAAAGTCACCTGGCTACCGCGGTCTTCAATGCATTCGCCATAAGTTTTTTCTGCGCGGTATTTTAGATCATCAAAACCTTTATTTAGAGCATCGATAATTTTCTTCTTTTCGTCCTCGCTGAAATCTTCAGCATAAACCAGGTTCCAATCAGTGGAGGCCTCATCATACTTGTAATAACGAGTGCCGCAAGTTGGCATAATGTGGAAGTTCTTCAACTTAGATGCGTTAGACTTCATATTACTCAGTAACTGCTTTTGGAACTGTTCGAACTTACCGCCAGATATAACGCAAACTTGGAAGTTGCCTAGTAGTTGGTCCAACAATGCCGTCATTCTTGGGTCAGCTGGAGACTTACTGTCAGCCAAAGTTCCATCAAGATCAAAAGCAATTAATTTCTTCATTTCTTAGCCCCTATTCGCTTGCTGACCACGCCAACTTGCTGGGCCAGGTCTTTACGGGTAATGAGTAGGCCCTGCGGCGTATTAACAACGGCTACGTTATCCAAGCCTATAACCGCTACTGGCTTGTCTTCAGCATTGTATACATAGGTGTTATTGACCATTTCCGTATCAACGTTACCGGTAAAATGGTTACCATTTTCATCGGAGCCGACTGCCTTATGCAGATCGCCAAAAGAGCCCAAATCCATCCAGTCAAATGATGCTGGCACCACCAACAAGTCTTTCACCTTTTCTATTAGCGCGTAGTCAATGGCATCGCTTTCAAGGCTAAGATATGTTTCTTGGTAAGACTCCGGGCTAGCCTTTTCCAATTTTTCATAGTTGGCCATTAGGTCTGGCGCGAACTCTTTCATTTTCTGTTTGAAAGTATTTACTGAGCCAACAAAATAGCCACAATTCCAGAGATACTTACCGCTCGTTAAATACTTCTGGGCTACTTCTGCGGATGGTTTTTCTTTAAAAGACTTAACTCCGTAGACAAAGTTAGCTTCATCAAACAAATCATCCTTTTCTATGTAGCCAAAACCTGTAGCGGCATGATCTGGTTCAACGCCCACCAAAACAATCCGTTTACTTGTTTGTGATACTTCAGTTGCGATTTTAAAACTATGACTAAAACCATCCGTGTTGCGAATGTAGTGATCGGCGTGAATGGACGCGATTGGCTCTTCTGGGTCATGTAACTTACTGATCTGCGCCAAAGCTGCCACGATGCAGTTGGCGGTACCACGACGAGCTGGCTCAACTATGAAAGCCTCCTTGGGCAGCTCAGATAGCTGTTCGCGGACGTGATCAATGTGGCTATTGTCAGATACGATGTATATCTTGTCTGTCAGTCCTTTGGCACGATCATAGGTGTGCTGGAGCAGCGACCTATCATCACCATTAATCTTCAAGAGATGTTTTGGATAGTCAGGAGTAGAAAGCGGCCAGAGGCGGGTTCCTGAACCCCCGGCGATTATTACGATTATCATGCAGCTCTATAATACCAAAATTGACCTCTGGTAACAACGGAGTTATTTATGCTATTGGGAATGATAGTACTCACTATGGCTTAATAGTTGGTCTGCCAATACTCTCGTAGTAAAAACTGTGTTCTTGGATTACTTCTGGGCTGTACATATTACGGCCGTCAAAGATAACTGGCGAGCGTAGTTGTTTTGCGATTCTAGTAAAGTCTGGTTCTTTGAACATCGACCATTCTGTCAGGATCAATAATGCGTCAGCGCTGGTCAAAGCTTCATATGAGCCAGTTGTTAGCTTAAGGCCTGGCGCCGATTTATAGTGTTGCTCAACATTAGCCATGGCTTCGGGATCGTAGGCTTGGACGTGAGCGCCGGCTGCCAGTAAATCGTCAATCAAATATAGTGAAGGGGCTTCGCGTATATCATCAGTATCGGGCTTGTACGATAATCCCCAGATAGCAAAAGTTTTACCGTCCAAATCGCCGTTATAGTAAGCTTTTACACGCTCGAACAGTATTCGTTTTTGGTGCTCGTTAACTTCAATTAAGGCGTCCAAAACCTTAAATTGATATCCGTTATCCTTGGCTGTTTTTTGCAGCGCTTGAACGTCTTTTGGGAAACAACTGCCACCGTAACCAATACCCGGAAACAAAAAGCGGCTACCAATACGCGGATCAGAGCCAATGCCCAGACGTACGTTGTCAACGTCTGCCCCAACCAGATTACATAGATTGGCTATTTCGTTCATGAAACTAATTTTTGCGGCCAAAAATGAATTAGCCGCATATTTGGTTATCTCTGCGGAGCGCTCATCCATAAATAGAATTGGCGCGCCTTCTCTCGCGAACGGTTCGTAGAGCAACTTAAGCACTTCAATAGCCCTCCCTGAACTGCTGCCGATAACAATCCGGTCAGGCTTCATAAAGTCATCTACCGCGCAGCCTTCACGCAAAAACTCCGGATTGGACGCTACATCAAATTCAATTTTGACGTTTTTCCCGATTGCAGATTTTACCTTTTCTGCGGTACCTACGGGAACAGTACTTTTATTTATAACTACGACGTAATTCTTAAGCAGCGGACCTAACTTATCAGCTACATCTAAAACATATGATAGGTCAGCTGAGCCATCTTCGTTAGGCGGAGTCGGGAGTGCCAAAAAAATAGCCTCGGCGCCATCGATACCTTCCACTAAGTCTGTAGTGAAGTTTAATCGTTTTTCCGCGATGTTCCGTTGGAATATTTCCTCTAGACCTGGTTCATATATAGGCACTTTGCCATCTAGCATCTGAGCTACTTTGGTTTTATCTATATCAACACAGGTTACTTCATTACCGTATTCGGCAAAACATGTTCCAGTTACTAATCCAACGTAACCAGTTCCTATAACCGCAATTTTCATACAACTCCTTCGCTCGCGTGATTTATCAAGTATATACTGGGTAACCTTAAAATGTGAGTGCCGGCACAAACTAATATGGGAGTATGGCTTCCTCTTCTGGTTCATGCTCTTCTTTTGGATCCCGAAATACAACTAAATGATAAAGCGCGAAGTTCCAAACCATGCCACAAGCCACAGCAACTATTTTTGCACAGTTAATTTGTAAAAATTTAATCTGTGAATCTGAAAGAGTTATTCCACTCAGATTTTCTAAATAGTGCGTGGTGAAGGTATGCTCGAATCCATAAATAACTAGCGTTTGCACTGCCAGAATACTTAAGCCTGTAACTGTTATGAACTTAAGGAAAAGCTTCATGCTCAGCTTGTGTTCGCTCTTGAAAACTATCTTATGCGTAAGGAAGTAGGAGATTACTATACTTATTGATGCGGAGAATAGATTAGCAACTAGCAGCTTTAGGCCAAAAACAAATACAAAAATATTAAGTAATATTAGATCATTAAGAGTATTGACGACTCCAACGCAAGCGAATCGTACAACTCTTCGCTCCCACAGATTAGTTACAAAGGTTTGTATGGACATATAAGTCCTAACATATTACCATTGCTACCAATGTCTAAAAAATCAGGGCCGTTAATTAAGCTTGCTATTGCAGTGCCGACCTATAACGAAGCTAAGAACTTGCCTAAGCTCGTACGCCAGATTAAAAGTAACATCGCTAAGACCAATGTTACCTGCGCATTGTTAATTATTGATGATAATTCCCCAGATGGCACGGGTGAACTTGCCGATAAGTTAGTGGCCAAGGAAAGCACAAAGCAGTTTAAAGTTTCCGTGCTGCACCGTAAAAATAAAGAGGGTCTTGGCCGGGCCTATGTTGCCGGTCTCAATAAGCTACTAGGCCAAAACTACACACACATCATGCAAATGGATGCTGATTTCTCGCACAATCCGAAGTATATACAAGACTTTGTTCGCGAGGCTTACGCTGGACGTGATTTCGTGGCAGCATCACGCTACATGAAAGGCGGCAGCATTCAGGGCTGGGCCTTACATAGGCGGATTCTAAGTTTTGGTGGCAACATATACACCAGATTCTTCCTGGGAAGCCGTATTACTGACTACACGAACGGCTTGAATATGTTCAGCAGTAAACTACTCAAGAAAGTTGATATTGATTCGCTAGGCGCTGGTGGCTATGGCTTCTTTATTGAGCTCAAATACACAGCAATCCAATACGCGCAGAGCTACACGCAAATACCAATCGTACTGACAGACCGGGAGAATGGTAAATCAAAACTACCAAGAAATACCATTTTTATAAACCTAGTACTGGTACCAAAATTACGATTCTCTGTTAAGAAAAAGGTTAAAGCGAATAAGTAGAAAAGGTTGGGGCTGGGAAGATCATAGTTCCGCCCTTTTTCAGATATTCCTGTTCACGCTCAATGAACGTGTCACGGAAGAACCAAGGCAGGATTAACAAGTAGTCCGGGTGAGCTTTTCTCATATCATCTTCTGAGTATATCGGTATGTTCGTGCCGACTGTGCGGCGTCCCCACTTAAACTCTTGCTTCTCGGCTATACCATCAATTAAACTGTCGTCTAAGCCAAACATTTGGAGTAAGGTATTACCCTTGGTGCTAGCTCCGTAACCCCAAACTGACTTACCATCAGCTTTGGCTTTCTTAACGAAGTTCACTGTATCTTTTTTTAGCTTCAGGATTTGCTTGTAAAAATCCTTATAGATTTGCGGGTCATTAAAGCCGGCCTCTTCTTCCCACATCAGCAAAGATTCAACTCGAATTTTACAAATATCACGATCGGCAGGAGTAAGGTAATTGTCAGCCGCTCCTGACTTTTGTAGGTACAGACGAATCGAGCCGCCATTTACGTTATTCAGCTCAATATCCTTTATTACAAAACCAGCGCGATCAGTCATCCACTTAAGCGAAGTAAGATTGTAGTAGCAAAGATGCTCGTGACAGATTACGCCTAGTTCAGTTTGAAGAATATTAGCCGGCGTGTATGAAACCTGTAGCGTAAACAAACCGTCATCTTCTAAGATTTCATATACGTCTTTGAGGAATTCTTCGGGATTATCTACATCGTAGAAGCAGGCCGCGCAACTAATACGTGAGGCTTTGGTGTAGCCGGCGTCAGTGAAAGCCTTGGCCGAAAAATATTCCTGGATGTTAACATCGGTGTTGTCGTTAGCCTCTGGATAATCAGACGGGTCAATGCCTACTCTAAGATACTTTTCTTTATCAACAGTTGCTAGCAGGTATCCGTCATTTGAAGCAATATCTAGATAAACTGATTTCTTTGCGGTTTCAGGAATTGACTTACAGGTTTTTTCGGCCAATTCTCGTAAGGCCTCGCGCATTGCAGGATTAACGGCGCTGCGGTAGTAGTACATGCTGCCCCACATAAGTGACGAGTCTGGCTGCTTTGTAAGCTGCACACCCTTACTTATTGGGTCAAAGCCTAAGGCCATTTCACATGGTGGTCCTTTGGGCTTTTCATTTTTTTCTAAAAAGTCGGAAACGTATAATTCGCCGACGCTAAATAGGGGCTGTAACTTTGCCCCAGACACTACGCTCTTCTTATATTCAGTCATAGGTACATATACTATCAGACAAATTATGGCTAAGCAAAAACCGGATTCTAGCACGCGCGTAAGCCATGCAATAACCTCGCTAAGACAAGCTTAGTCCTTGGCCCAGGCGCCGATTTTATTAGCAGCTTTAATTGATGGAACTTCTAAGTATTTATGCAGAACGGCGGCTACACCAAACATAACGGGCAGACTAAACGCCAGAGCCAGCAAGGCAGCTGCGTTGTAATTAAAATGAGGGTAGAGCTTGAAGTCTAGCCAGCATGTTAAACTGTACAATATCAAGAAATGGACCGCGTATAGCGTAAATGAAATCTTTCCGAGCCACAATAGAGGCTTCTTCTCAAGGACATTAATCATTCCTTTCCAGCTTAATGCCAACGAGATTAATATGGTGCCTGCGATCAGCTGAAGGATCATTTTGGAAAGGCCTAAGCTGGTTTTGAATAAAGTTAAGGTTTCCCAGTATTTGCCCCAATGAGCTTGATCCCCAACCACGGGAAATGCTGCAATTGATAATGCAAAGATCAAAAAGAACCATTTGTAGGCAGAGGCCATACTGCCAATCTTTGCAAAAAACGAAGGCCGCGAACTATATAAATCTGCCAAGGCTAAGCCAACTATAAAAGGCACGAAATAGCTATCGATAAACATGACCGATGCAATCACATAGAGCAGCCAGCGCTTGGAGTTACCTTTTGCAACTGTAGCTAGCCCAAACACCAGAAGTGATCCAAGCATTTCATAATAGATAGTCCACAGTACAGGGTTATAAGACAAAATACCTTGTTGGGCAATGAAGGTTGAGAAAACGCCCTGGAAGATGGCCCCAACCAGCGAAGGATCAAATAAGAAATATACATTAGCATATCCTGAACCGGTTATGGGAGTTACCTCCTTGAAGTGCATAAGACCCAGGGTCATAAACGCGTAGCCAATAAGCACTGAGCCAAGTACAACCGGCATCAAGCGGAAATAGCGTTTCACTGCGGCTGGAAACAACGAAGCATTTGGTGTAGAAAAGAACCTAACGGTTAGCACGAAACCACTCAATAGAAAAAAGATGACAACGGCAAAATTGCCGGTAAGAAAAATGCTCAAGGGGCTTTTATATATCAGTAGATCGTACTGCGAATGTACCGGCGAGCCGATGCCACTCATAGCGGCCGGATAAAAAATACTGGCAAAATGCCAAAATATAACGATAAAAGCAGCGATGCCTCTGACACTATCTAGCGCTTCAATCTTATGCGCGGGCACTGCTTTGCTATTACCTCTCTCCCACCATAAAATCTTCTTAGTCGTATCAGCAATTGTAATATACTTGCTGCCTAACTCCAACGCAGAACAAAGCTTTTTTATCTGTCAGCATGCTATGCTTGATCTATGAAAAAGTTAGTTAGTTATATCTTTCCGATCCATAACGAGTCAGGCAATATAGAGTTATTACATGACGTCGTATCAAAAGTTATTGCCAGTAAGTCTGGTGATTATGAGTTTGAACTTATATTTATTAACGATGGTAGCCAAGACGACTCTTTGGCTAAGCTAACTGGGCTACAGGAATCAGATGATCGAGTAGTGCTAATTAATTTCGCTCGTAATTTTGGACACCAATTAGCGGTTACTGCCGGACTTGACCATGCGAGCGGTGACGCTGTAATAATTATGGATAGTGACATGCAAGATCCGCCGTCTGTCAGCCTAGAACTACTTGCTAAGTGGGAAAAGGGCGCGGATGTTGTCTACGCCCAACGCCGGTCGCGCAAAGACACAGTCTTCAAGCGCCTGACAGCTAGTCTCTTCTATAAGGGACTGGAGAAGGTTGCTGACGTCAAGATCCCGCGCAATACTGGAGACTTCAGATTGTTGGATCGCAAAGTAGTAGACGCGCTTAACACCTTCCGTGAACACGACCGTTTCCTGCGCGGACTGGTGAGCTACATAGGCTTCACCCAAACAGCCGTACAGTTTGACCGAGACGAGCGACATGCAGGCGAAACCAGTTACCCGCTCAGCAAAATGTTCAAATTTGCAGCTGATGGAATCCTAGGTTTCTCAACTTTACCGCTCAAATTAATTAGTCGAATAGGCTACATCTTTTCACTACTTAGCTTTTTAGGTATAGCCTACGCGCTGGCAATTAAAATCTTTGATCCTGAGCGCGTTGTGGCCGGCTGGACATTTACTGTCATCGCCATCCTGCTGGTTGGTGGCGTCCAGCTGGTAGTGCTTGGTGTGCTTGGTAGTTACATAGGTCGCATTTACACAGAAGTTCAAAATCGTCCGCTATATATTATCGAATCAATCACGCCTCGTAAGCGTAAGTAACCTAGCGTCGACCAGCAGAAACTCTTCGCCTTGGAGCTGGAGCGGGCACGGGATTGTTCTTAATGATCGGCTCAGTGGCTTTGTGCTTGTCGAGCAGTCCTAAGTAGTCAGCTAAAAGCACGCAAATAATCAGTAGTTGAATTAAGGACAAGGCAGCGAACGGGATTGGTTGGGTTCCAAACAAATAGATAGTGTAGGAAAACATTGTTACCAATTGGGACAGAACAGCCGCCACTATGAAGCGTGCGCTAGGATAAGCAAAAGCCAAGGCCACGGTGGCTATGCCAGCTGGGAAGAAATAACGTTCATGCATAGCCGGAAGCAAAAACGGCACAACATAAAGCATCAAAGTGCTACATAGAAATATGTCACGTGTACTAAACTTCTTATACATTACTGTTACCAGCAACAAGAAAACTGTAGCCGCTATTGCTAAATAAATCCCGGCTTCATTGAAGAACGGGAAAGTCCAGTTAGGTACCCATTGATACATATTTGGAGCGCTGAGTGTAAGGTGCCCTGTAAATATCTTGGTTTGTTCAGGATAAATTTGGATCAACGAATCAAATGACCTGCCCATAAGCATAGGTGGCAGAGTTAAGGCCGCAAAGCTAATTACCCCCCAATATATGTCGTGTAGCCTAATCTTTTTGAAACAAAGAATGCCCAGCATAGGAAAGAAAAAGATAGCTTGGAATTTAATAGATATGGCAATGCCAAACCATGCCCAAGCCCAACGGCTACGAGATATTAAAGCAAAGTATAGGCTGAAGAGCATGGCGCCAACATATAGCTGATCGAACTGCCCCCACATGACGCCAGTTACAACAACTGTCGGCAGGAACAAGGTTGTTAGGGCGGCGATTTCTGGCATATAGTTCTTGGGTTTTACTAGTTTAACCAAGAAATAAACAGAGGCCGCTAAGAAAATATCAAACAGGAATAGCAGCCATTTCAAGGCCACAATTTTGGCTATTGGTAGCTTGACCAATATATATAAGAAGTAGGTGTAGGGCGGATTGTAGTTAGAAAATGCGTCTTTAAAGCTCTCCAGGCCGTGGGTGTTCACATAGTCATACCAATAGGAGAAACTATCGTAGTCTGTAGGCTTAAAATCAACTAGACTAACTCTAGAAAGTATTGCGAGCAAGAATAATATACCGAAGCACGCCCAAATAATTTTCTTGGTGTGATTTTCGTCGTGAAGATCGAATACGCTCAGGTGCTTTTTGTACTTTGCTAATTGTCGGTTCATCTCGGTTAATATAGCACGCTTGGCAAAGCTTGCCCACTGTTCAATCTGGGCTCACTCGAGATTCTTCATGTTATAATCCGAGCAAATGAATCTCGACTATTTTAAGACTTGGCCCCGGCTCAAAATCCTGACTTACTTGTCTTTCGCCCTACTGGCCGTAGCTACGGTTTATTCTGCATGGTTCGCCAACTATTACGCATCGAGTAATTCCGATAATATTGTTTACCCTTACCTATTCCAGCACTTCCGATTTAATGACATGATTCTGCCCGGTCAACATGCGAATATCCTGAAGTTTCCGCTATTTATCCTACAGTCGGTTCTACCCTATAACTTCACAACTACTACCATCGTTAACCTTGGGCTGGTGCTCATAACTACCTTGGGCTGGACTGGGCTGTTGGTGTGGTTGTTTGGCCGCCGTTATGCCGCTTTGATATGTTTAGCTCTTAGTTCGATTCTGGTCACTTCTTATACCTTTAACCTGGATGTCCTCGGGGGTACAATTCGAAATATTGAATTCCCGATAGTCCTGGCATTTATAGTCTGCAGCGGTAGTTTATTAAGAAAGGCGGCTTTGCCAAAATCCAAAAGAATACTTAGCTACGTAGTTGGCGTGCTGTTCGCAATGACCGCGGCTGGCGACAGTTTCTTCTTATATACAATCAGCGTTGCACTACTAGCCACACTAGCCTATTACTGGCTAACAAGTGGCCAAAAGACTAAGCTGCGGGGACAGTATTGGTCAGCTCTTAAGTATATAGGTGGCTTTACAATTCTAGCGTTACTGATACGAGCTTTTATCAGTATTTTTGGTATCGCAAATTACTATACTGCCGGTGTCTTCAAGCCGCATATTTTGACGCTTCAGCATTTAGGGCCTTCAATTAGCACGGCCGCTAACCAAGTTATGAATTTGTTTGGCGCAAATATATTTGGGCTTACAATTGTACCCTCCAATGGATTGTATTTTTTAAACTTCGTTATCCTGTTAGTCTGCTTAGCTGGTCTTATATTAATGGTGCATGATGGCTTTAAGGCAGCAGGCCGCAAGGAACTGCTTAAGCGCGTGGGCTTAAGCCGGGCTTTCACTTTTGCAGCGATAGCACTTACTTTTGTAGTAACTTTCGCGGTTTATATTGCTTCTGACTTGGTGGTTTCTACCAGGGCCGATGGAGTGGTTATTTCTGGTAACCAAGATCGCTATATTACTATTTTGCCACTTATACTAATAGCCAGTGGCATTTATCTGCTGTGGCGCAAATATAATAAACAGCACTTTTTGGTAGTAGGCGGATCGGTGATAATCGCCCTTAGCCTACTCATTACTCTGCCGGTTACTATTAAAAATCATAAACAGGATGCCTCGTATCGGTCTGGTCCAATTGCTCTAGCAAAAGTAGCCAAGTCTAACAATGTGAACGTCTTAGCAACTGGCTACTGGTACGGTGCGTCATCCCGCTTCTGGTCAGGCAATAAGTTAGAGTTCGCATCAATTGCTAACTGTAATATTCCGCAGCCTACCTTTAATACGCGTCTATCATGGTATAAACCTTCTCCGAACGTCAAACGTAGTGCTTTAGCAGTAGTCCATAGCGGCCCAGATGCCGAATATTGGGTTTGCTCGGATGAGCAGCTAGTTTCTATCTTTGGCAAGCCGTCCAAAAAAGTATTAGTTAAAGACGATGCCAATCAAACTAATCTTTGGATCTATAACTATGATGTACGCTCCAAGATAAGCCCACTCAGTTACTAGTAGAGTAGATTTATGCCCATAGACTGGTATAATAGTAAAGGATGCCAAAAACAAATAGAAGAAGACCAAAACTATTAATTATTGTCCCTACCGTAGTGATAGCGACTATAGTTATATTTACGCTGGAAATCACCGATACCACCCATTGGTTTCATAAATCACCAGTGGTGAGGGCTCCGTCTGCTCCAATTACCAAATTAGCCCAACAGCCATCTTCAAGTACCAAAACGCCTACATCTGGTTCAGGTACTGAGCAAGGTAGTGCTACTGATAAAAAAGGACAAGCTCCTACGAATACCCCTAGCGACTCAACTCAGTGGTCAACTTCTGAATCAGGCGTTATAACTGTCAAACTACCTGCGAATAAGGGAACTTTTAAGTCTGGTGGCACAGTAACTGGTTCGGCGCGTATTATTGATAATGTGCAGTATCGGTTACTAGATGATAGTGTTGGCGTAATTGCCCAAGGGCCTATTCAAGTCGTTAACGGAAATTTCACAGCATCAATTAGCTTTACGCCACATAGTAGTACTGGGCGCCTAGATGTCTTCAGCACCGAGTCAAGCGGCAGAGAAATAAATGAAGTGCAATTACAGGTTAAATTTTGAGGTTATCTATGTTAAAACGAAAAAATCTTTTATTACTCTCCTTGCCCCTTCTTTTAGGTGTTGCGTTTTCTTTGTTTGCGCCAAGCGTGCACACTAGTGCGCTCTCAAGCTCAAATTACACTAATTATATTATTGACGATGCTGTCTTCCGTGACAGTGGCACAATGAGTGACACGGACATTCAGGCTTTCTTAAACAGCCAAGGCAGCGGTTTAGCCGGATTTTCTGCTGTTGAGGATTGTGGCAGCTCCGGAGGAGCTCACTACTCTTTCTACGCCAGTTATTATGCTTGTGGGCAAAATGCTAGTGCGGCACAGATTATAGGAGCAGCTAGCCGGGCTTATGGAATAAACCCGCGAGTCATATTAGCCACCCTTCAAAAAGAGCAATCATTAATAACCACGCCTAACCCTAATGCTGGGCAGCTAAATTGTGCCATGGGTTACAGCTCGTGTTCTGGATATTCAGGTTTCTTCAGTCAGGTAGATAACGCTACATGGCAATTCAAAACCTACATGGAGCTAGGCTCTGGCAATAACTGGTGGGGATATACGCCAGCTAGCTATCCATGCAATGGTGCTACGAGTTTATACAATAACGCCCTGAAAGCTGGCCGGACCGTTACATTCTCTGATACTAATGGAACACCTTATTCAACGATCACCTTAGCAAACATGTCAACAGCCGGTATGTATTGCTACACCCCGCATGTTTATAACAATCCGAGTGGACTTTTTGGAAATCCTCAATATGGCAGCACGGGCCTGTATTACAGCGGCAGCTATAACTTTGTTAAGGCTTTCGTTAGCTGGTGGGGCTCTACTTATCAGCAAGCTTTTAAGGCTACTTTTGCTGGACAAAGCGGTTATCCAACTATCGTGGCTGGAAATAGTTCACACGCCCATATAAGATACCAAAACAGCGGTGGTTTGCCCTGGTACGATGATGTTAGCGCGCCGCCTCGCAGTACTTACGCAGTTCACTTAGCCAGCACTAATCCCATAAACAGCCAAAGTCCTTTTAGCGCCTTTTGGCCTACCAGCAGTCGGCCAGCAACTACGTTTGCGGCTGTATATGAAGCCGACAATGTGACTTTAGCCGCTGATCAGCATATAGCCCTGCCTGGGCAAATCGTACAGTTTGAGTTCGACTTCAGCATACCACCGGGCACCGGATCCGGACTTTATCGCCAATATCTTCAGCCAATCTTGGAAGGTTCCACCATGTGGGATATGGGCGCGCTGTCTTGGCTTGATGTAACAGTTCAGCAGCCAACTTTTCAAGCTGCCTTTGCTGGCCAGGACAACACCCCTAGTGTCTTACCTGGAGAGAACTCAAATGCCTACATAAGATATCGCAATGTCGGTAATCAGCCCTGGTACGACGGTATCAGTGCTCCACCACGCCACACCTACGCCGTAAACCTGGCAACCACTAATCCAATTAACAACTCCAGTCCTCTAAGTGCCTCTTGGCCTAGTAGTAACAGAGCAGCTACCCAGTTCGCACATGTCTATGAAGCAGATGGTGTAACCTTAGCCGCTGATCAGCATATAGCCCTGCCCGGACAAGTTATAGAATATGACTTTAGTTTCAATACTTCCGGCAATACCAGCCCAGGGTTCTATCGCCAATACTTCCAGCCAATACTTGAAGGTTCCAATATGTGGAACATGGGCGCCTTCTCCTGGCTGGACTTAACAGTTCAGCAGCCAACTTTCCAGGCAGCCTTTGCCGGCCAAAGCGCCTTCCCAACCATAGCCCGAGGCAATAGTGCCAGCGTCTTCCTAAAATACAAAAACGTTGGTAACAAGCCTTGGTATGACGCTACAAGCGGACCACCGCGCAGTACCTATGCTGTTCACCTGGCTAGTACTAATCCGATTAATACAACGAGTCCATTTAGTGCCACCTGGTTAAGCAATAATCGTCCAACGGCTACCTTTGCCCATGTCTATGAAGCTGATGGCACAACTTTAGCTAGTGATCAACATATAGCCCTGCCTGGGCAAATCATTGAATTCGACTTCAGCTTCAGTGTGCCTAGTGACTCGTCTACCGGTTTACATCGCCAATACTTCCAGCCAATACTTGAAGGCTCAAGTATGTGGAATATGGGCGCATTCTCTTGGCTAGACGTTACAGTTAATTAAGAGTTACTCGTCTTTAGCTTCCCAGGTGTTTTTGATTACACGACGGGGAGCGCCAGTCTTAAACTCAGATGCAACCCGATTAATTTTATTATCTGGCAAGCTCTGTTGCGTTATAAAATCATATAAATTCTTAACATAGTTTTGATAGCTGTGATTCTGGCTAATAAAATCGAGCGCGGCTTGCTTCATTTTGGCGCGTTTGCCCGGATCATCAATTAATGCCTTTATTTCAGCAGTAAGGTCATCGGACTTCTCTATCTTTAGCACGCAATCATCTGGTAGTTCGTCGTACCAACCAATCTTTCTAACAACTGGTATAACGCCAAATCTCAGCGCTTCTATAGTTGCCAGTGATGTTTCGCCTTTGTAGTCTGGCCGGAAATTAATTAGAATGTCGAGCTGGCTAAGCGCTCTTTCGAACTGGAAGTCAGTAATATTTGTATCTACCTCGACATTTGGATAGCTTTTCAAACGATTAATGACCTCGTCTGAGACAAGCGACAAGCCAAATATATGAATCTTGTGGTCATAAAAATCGCTAGATTGAGCTATGGCCTCAACCTCTTTAAGGCCCTTGTCCTGGTGGATAATGCCGGCTAGCCCAATGGTCAATTGCTGTTTGGTTTTATTAATAATCAATTGCTCGGGAACAACGGTGGGTAAGTTTAGTTGAAGTACTGCGGGATCTTTGTCCAGGCGTGATTCTGTCAGGGCATCTTTGGTATAAGACGAGTGGGCAATTAGAGCTTGCTGATTGTTAACAACTGATGACAAAAAACTAGTCTTAGGGTTATCTATGGCCTTGTCTAGAGCCTTCTCGGCGTCAAAACGATCTTGCGTGATATAGCCGTGGGCCAGTAGCTCACCTTTAAAAACGTCTTTGAGGTGTGAGTCATGAAAGATAGCATACCCAGGAAGATAAAGAGCGCTCTTTATAGTATCCAGATGAAATTCGCTATTGCCTAAGTGGTAAAGCACGGCATCGTACTGTTTGTACTTCTTCCTGTTAAAATCACTGGCTGAAAAGACATTGGCGATATATGGCAGATAATTAGGCCGCGATAGCTTATTGCTGCGTCCACTTTCAGTATAGTAATCAATGTCAAAGTATTGTTCCATTGATGGGTGCAACTGCATAACCAGCTTACCAATAGCTGAGTAGCCGCCAGGCGTAGGCGCTAACACGGCGATGCGTGGCTTATTGGTAACCATATCGCCTGTACCAGACTTATTGATAGCCACCTGGGCTTTCTCGCCAGTATTAGCCCATGTGTATTTATTAAGGATGTCTGGGTACTCTTTAAGTTTATTATTAAACCCTGCGCCAGATAGAGCCGTTTCCAAGGTCTCAGCTATGCTAAACGGATCAAACGGATCACAATAATAAAAAGCTTTCGTGGACATTTCATTGAATACTGTCAGATCGGAACAAACAATTGGCTTGCTGGCTTCGGCAGCTTCCAGAATCGGCAAACCCAAGCCTTCATATTCTGAAACAAATAATAGCGCTTCCGCGTTTTCGTATAGCCAAAGCAATTCTTCTTCGCTGACATTACCCGTAAAAATACTGTGCTCTGAATAGGTTTGCAGCGTGCGCTGGGTTTCCTTCTGAAAGTGTGATGTCAAAACCAAGGCCATGTCTTTATCTGGATTATTACTTAGGTATGTCTCAAATCCTTGAACGGCACGTACATTATTTTTTCGTAAATCATCACCAGATGGCATCAGCACAAAGTGTTTCGGTAGTTTTATATCCGGTTTTTTAGAAGTCTTAAAATCTCTTTCTATAGGCGCGCCGTCTATGTTATTTATTTTCTGGGGTGGTATGCCTAGGTTTAAAAGAATATCATCAGCCACGGTTTGTGAAATGGTTAGTATGGTGTCTGCCTCAAACAGTGTCTTATAGCGAGCTAGGTAGTTTTCATAACTTGTAAGTTTGCCGTAGCGCTCGTTATATTGAAGCGGGATCAAGTCGTAAAATAGAATAATCTTTTGTCCAACACTTGGAAAGACGGAGCAGACTTGCTCTATAAATAACGCTAATAAAAAGAATGATATTTCATCTTGTGGCTGGCTGTGCTCTTCGATTAAAACATCCAGTACAACCTGGTTTTGTTTCTGTAGCCCGGGTATGTCCGCCAGCGAGGAATCAAACGGTACTTTTACGTCAGAATATATAAGCTTTGCCTCTGGTACAGCCTGAACAATGCGCTTCTTGGCTATTGTCCCCAGCGGCATATCATTGGTGAAGATAATGTTTATCTGATCGTAGTCATGTCCCTTTTTTCCAAACATAGTCTTTAGCAATTCCAACGAATACTTGCCCATTCCACGATCCCACGCAGCACTCTGGAAGACCTGTCCATCAATAAAAAGTATCTTTTTAGACATCCTGCCTCCCTCTAAGTTTGCGCCATACGTATCTGAATGAAGATTTTAGGCTTTCGTAAGTGCCGCTATATGCGCCGTGAATAATTTTGTAAGAAAGTGGCTGGGATTTTAATTTAAAGTAACGCTCTAAGTCATTCTGCTTGATACGCTGCAACAGTTCGGCCTTATCTGGCTTGTCGTTTAACTTTATTGGTTTTTGATGTTTGAGTTTTGGTTTATTTAATTTTTCGATTTGTGTCAGGATTGCTATATGTATGGCAACTATTGATAGTTTTACCAAAGCCTTTATGCGCCTATTCGCAAAGCGCTCCGAATAAAGGTTGTGGATTTCAGTACGTAGCTCAGCCTCGACTAATCGCTGTCTGGTTAGCTTGATCTCGGTGTTTCGTAGATTTGCTTCGGCGACTTCCAAGGTTCGTATGAAGTGAGCCGGTAGAACCGGTTTGCCAAGAAGCATCGTATCAACATATGAGAATTTTTTGAGGATTTCTGGGCACTCTTTAGCAACATAATAGTTATTAAGGCCGTCAAAAAAAGCTAGCTCATAGTTAGCTTTTTTTAGTAGAGGTCGCCAATCATTTACGATGTGGTTAGCTTCTATGCATAGCACTTGGGGGCGGTACTTTTCCCAATTATTGCCGTTTATAACTTCGTATTCAAATCCTTCAACATCAATATTCATGAAGTTAATATTCTTAACATCATGCTCCTTGAAAATCTCGGCTAAAGGTTGAACTTTTACTACGTAATCTTTGTATCGGCGTGTATAGTCACGATAAGCACTGCTATCCTTGGCGTATTCTTGCTGGGCATCTTTAGAGAAAGTCGATAGCCCGTCACCATCTGGATATTCCCTTAGGGTTAGTTCGCCGCTCTCATCGGCCGCGCCAATATTGAGGTTAGTATCTTTTGGCCGGCTTTTTTCAATCAGATTATAGAGCTGCTTATTGGGTTCAATATTTATTCCGCGCCAGCCTTGGTCATAAAAAATCCTGGTAAGTGACAGCTTGTCCGGGTGGTTAGCGCCAACATCTACGTAGAAGCCTTTTTCTATGCCTTCAAAAAAACCACTAAGTATGATGTCTTCTCTGTTTTGAGCATACGATATTCTGTATCTAGCCATTATTTATGACCTAGCTTGTTCATGCATTTAAGTAATTCTTGAGCGCTTATTCCCCAGTTGAATTTTTGGGCTTGCTCTAAGCCGGACGCGATCATTGATGAGCGGTACTTTCTGTCCGTTAAAACCTTCTCCATTTTAGCAGATATATCTGCTTCATTTTCAGCATCAACTAAGCCACCAGCTTTTCCCACGACTTCTGTTAAAGAAGAATTGTTAGCCACAACGACCGGCGTCCCGCATGCCATTGCCTGTAAAGGTGAAAGTCCGAAGCCTTCATATAGAGCTGGATGTGCCAGCAAAATAGCTCCAGATATTATGCTTGGTAGGTCTTGTTCTTCTACGTACTTATTCGGCTGGACTATGTTAAACCCGTCCTTTTTTGATTGGTCTATAGCTTCGATTATATCTTCGTTTAGCCAGCCGCCTCCGCCAACGAGACACAAGGCGTATTTATCTCTTAGGCTTTTGGGGAGCATTTTGTAGCTATTGATCAGCCTCTTGAGATTTTTTCTGGGCTCGATACTGCCTAGATAGAGTATGTAATCACCCCTAATGTTATATTTTTTCTTTGCCAAAGCTATATCAGCTGGTTCTTTAGGAAAGTATTCGCTGTGGTCAACACCATGATAAATACTAGTTATTTTATTAGGGCTGACATTTAATAGTTTGATGATCTCTTTGCGGGCATGTTCCGAACCGGTTAAGACTATATCGCTTCTGTCTATCCATTTGTGTATGTTCTTATTTAGGAAGTCTAGGTTTTTTGGCTGTACAGACTCTGGATAACGCATAAAGCCCAGGTCATGTATATAAGTCATTGATGCTGATCTTACTAATTTCCAGTTCTTGTAATTAGGAAATAAGTAGGTGCCCTTGCCTAGAAATATATCTAAAGGTGGGAGTAGATTGTACTTCCAAAACAAGTTAAATATGCGCATAGGCAAGGGAATTGTCTTAATTTTAGCGTTTTTGTAACCTAGTTTTTGTAACCTAGTTTTTTTATCAAAGGCGACTACGAGCACAAGCTCAAAGCTTTTGCCATTGTCTGGATGACAGTCTATGGCCCGAGTTAATTCTGCGGTAAAGTGCGGTATGCCCGAGAATTTTTCTTCTGTTAAGGGCGATGCCTCTATGTAAAGTCTTTTAAGCCGTGCCACGGATTTATTACTTAGACCCTATTGTTAAGCCTATGTCTGGGCTGACTATAAATGGCGTCTTGTCTTCTTTTATAGCCCTAAACGCTGCCGCCTCTTCCCACCAGTCAGCAACCTGGCCGCCATCATGAATAATTGCTGGGTCAATATAATGTAAGCCTTCGTTAAAGATATTTGGCACCGTCCACTCAAGCTCAATACTTTCGCCTTTCTTGAGTATTTTAATGTCTTTTCGGATAATTTTGGTATTTGTACCAAGGATTTGGACATGTGCTGAATTTTTAATCAAGAAGCCAAAGACAGGATTCTCTACTTCTTTATTGGCTACTGCCGTTAACTTAATAGTTATTTCTTTATTGGCACTGGTTAGCTTGTTGTGCGAGACACTAACTTTTTTATAAGAAATTGATGAGTTACCCCAGCGCTTCTGTTCTTTACTGCTCTCATCTGCTCCTTTTGCTTGATCAGTAAACATTTTGGTGTAGCTAGCCGCTACTTTAGATGGTAGGCCACGCTCTACCAGCTGACTGTTCTCAATAAGTATAGCTTGGTCACAGTATTCCCTAACAGCGTCCATGTCGTGCGTAACAAAGACCACTGTAGTGCCCGCTCCTTTTAGGCTACGGAAGTAGTCGAAACATTTTCTTTGAAAATCTGCGTCACCTACTGCCAAAACTTCGTCAATTAACAAGATGTCAGCTTCAGCTCTTACGGCCATAGAGAAAGCCAGTCTCACCTGCATACCTGATGAGTAGTTCTTGAGTTTCTGATCCATGAAGCGCTCAAGTTCAGCAAAGTCAACAATATCTTTATACATGGCTTTTACTTGTTTATCGGAGAATCCGAGCATGGCCCCGTTTAGATATACATTCTCTCTACCAGTAAGCTCGGGGTTAAAGCCAACACCTAGCTCAATGAAGGGAACTAGTTTGCCTTTTGTCCGCACACTACCCGCAGTTGGCTGATAAATTCCGGCTAGGATTTTAAGCATGGTGCTTTTGCCGCTACCGTTTCGGCCAACAATTCCAAAGAACTCGCCCTTCTTAATTTCAAATGATACGTCTTTAAGAGCGTGTTGAGTATCCGCTTTTTTGTTACGCTTTTTTGTTACGCTCGTGAAAATACTTTTAATAGAACTAACCTTTTCGTGAGGCAGCACAAAGTCTTTGGAAACATTCTTTACGCTAATCGCAATCTCTTCAGACACTACACTTCCTCCGCGAAATACTTAGATTGCTTACGGAAATATGCCGCTGCCGCTAATGCCGTAACTACTGTTATCCCAATTGGTATAAGCCAAATCCATCTATCGCCTCCCCAGAGAGTGTAGATAGTATCTGTGTCCTTGGTGACCAAAACGTATCTGGCATCTTGAATAATTTGGGCCATGGGGTTTAATATAAGAATCTTGGCAGCCTTATCTGGTATTAAGCTAAGTGGATAAAGGATTGGCGTGGCGTAAAAGGCTCCTTGAATTATAACTTCCCAGATGTATAGAACATCCCGGAATTTTACGTATAGAGCGCTCAGGAAGAACGCCACGGCGATTGAGAACACAAATAGCTCGATTATTAACGGGATCATTATGATGGCGCTGGATGTTAGGGCAACGTGAGTAAGGACCATGAAAAAGCCTATAACTATAAAGTTCAGCAACAAATTTATAAAGGCCGAGAATGAGCCGGCCAAAATTAGTACATACTTTGGGAAGTTGATCTTTCGTATAAGGTCACCGCTGCCAACAATAGCGCTGACACTGCCGGCTGTTACCTCTGTAAAGTAATTCCAAAGCACAATACCAAGTAATAAATAGACTGGATAATGCGGAATCGTGCCGCCAACCTTAAGAAATTTGGCAAAAACAATGTATAAAATTATGAAAAGGAACAACGGCCTAAGCAGAGACCAGGCATAGCCAAGAACAGAGCCTTGATACCTTAATTTAAAGTCACTTTTTACTAGCTGCCTTAACAAAATATAGGAGTAGCGGTAACGCTGTGTCAACTTGTGCATTAGGCTCTATTTTACCTTTAATAACTCCTTACGGCAACCAATTCGGATTTAGAATTAAGAAGTCATATATAATAGTCTGTGCATATGAAAAAGATTTTAGTTACCGGCGCCAATGGCTTTGTTGGCCAACATTTGGTTAAAGAGCTCTCAGACAACGGTATGGAAGTAGTAGGAATTGGAGGTCAGATTGGCTCAACCTCTAAATCACCTTATGTTTCTGAGTACTTCGTTATTGACCTCAATGACGCTGAAGCGGTAAAACAAATAGATTTCCGAGACATTGACGGAGTTGTACATTTAGCCGGCTTAGCAGCCATAGGTCCATCTTTTGAAAACCCCATGGATTACATAAACACCAATATTGGCATTCAAGCCAATATGTTTGAAGCGGCGCTGGAACAAGGAGCTAAGCCCACATTTCTAATAATTAGCAGTGGCAGCTTGTATGATGCAAAAGCAGAACAGCCACTAACCGAAACTTCTAAAGTTATACCGAGTTCGCCTTATGCTGTTAGTAAAATCGGCCAGGAGCAAATGGCTGGCTATTATGGAGAGCGTGGCTTTACTTCCATAATTGCCCGCCCTTTTAATCATATTGGTCCGGGCCAAAACCCTGGTTTTATAGTCCCTGACGTGGCTCAGCAAATAGTAGCCTATGAGCGAGGGGAAACAGATAAAGTAACCGTGGGCAACCTAGATGGTCGACGCGACTACACAGACGTACGAGATATAGTTCGAGCTTATAGATTATTACTGGAGAAGGGCGTCGCTGGAGAAACTTATAATATATGTTCAGGTAAAGACATTAGCGGCCACGATATTGTAAGCGGCCTGCTTAAGGCGGCTGGTTCCAAAATACCGGTGGAGCAAGATCCTAAAAAAATGCGCCCCTCCGACACGCCAGTATTTACGGGCAATAACCATAAAATTATAGAAGCTACTGGCTGGCAACCTTCAATACCCTTAGAACAAACACTAGCAGACGTTATTGCTGACTGGCGCCAGCGAGACTAATTATTTAAGGGTTTCGGCCGATTCTAGGCCAAGGTCGTTCTGAACCATCAGCTTAACTAGGCCTGGAAAATCAACTTTACGTTTCCAGCCTAAGACTTTCTCGGCCTTGGCGGGATTACCTAGTAAAATATCTACTTCTGCGGGGCGTAAAAAGGCTGGATTTTGCTTAACGTAAGGTTTCCAGTCTTCAATGCCAATTTCCTTGAAGGCTAGTTCCAAGAATTCTTCAATTGAATGGGTCTCACCTGTTGCCAGCACGTAATCGTCTGGTTTATCTTGCTGCAGCATGAGCCACATACCCTCAACATAGTCACCCGCATAACCCCAGTCACGCTTGGAGTCTAGGTTGCCTAGTTCAATGTGATCCTGCTTGCCTAGGTGAATTCGAGCTACAGCATTACTAATTTTGCGAGTAACAAACTCAACCCCTCGACGATCGCCTTCATGGTTAAACAAAATACCGCAACTGGCATGCATGTCATAGCTCTCGCGGTAGTTTTTTGTAATCCAGTGACCGTAAAGTTTGGCTACGCCGTATGGGCTACGCGGGTGAAATAAAGCGTCTTCGTCATAGCCTTCGCCTGGCCTGTTATAGTCCAAGCCGCCAAACATCTCTGAAGTAGACGCCTGATAGAATCGTATGGTTTTGGCGCCGCTAGATTGGCGAATGGCTTCAAGAATGTTTAAGACACCCTTGCCTGTTATGTCTGCCACTAGCTGCGGTGTCTTAAATGAATAGCCTACGTGGCTGATGGCAGCCAAGTTATAGACTTCGTCCGGCTTAGAAATTTCTAAGGCTCTGGTTAGGGAAGATGGGTCTAGTAGGTCACCCTCAATCAACTTAATATAGGGCTGTTCTTGCTCAACTCGTAAGCGTTTTGGGTTGTGCTGTCCCCTGATAAGACCAAAGATTTCATAGCCTTTGGTGTTGAGTAGCTCTGCTAGATGGTAGCCGTCTTGTCCGGTAATTCCTGTAATTAGTGCTCGCTTAGCCATCTGCTTTTCTTGCCTCCATATAGGTTTTATTTATAAGGCCTAGTATACCATCAGCCCAGCGGGTTACTATAGTGTCATGCAACGAATCGTTATTGATGCTCGTGAGCTGCGTACCAGTTCTGGCCGCTACGTGGAGCGTTTGCTGCACTATCTGCAGCAGATAGACAATGATCACGCCTATAAGGTGCTGCTGAAGCCTAAGGACATGTCTGGCTGGAAGCCGTCAAACCCAAATTTTGAGGCGGCTGAGTGCCCGCACAAAGAGTTCAGCATTGCCGAACAGAACGGCTTACTAGAACAGATTGATAAGCTTGAAGCTGATCTGGTTCACTTTCCTTTCCCTCAGCAACCAATTCGTTATAAGGGCAAGGTTGTCACGACTATTCACGATTTAACTACTTTGCGATTTAATAATCCAGACAAAAATCCAATTATTTTCAAACTGAAACAGAAAATTTACGCCCGGGTTATTAAGAAAGCCGCTCGTAAGTCCGTGGCTGTCATGACTGCTTCACAGTTTGTCAAAGACGACATTATCCAGTTCACTGGAATTGATCCTGCCAAAGTAACTGTCACGCCTGAGGCGGCTGATCCAATTCTTGAGGCGGCCATTGGCCTGCCCAATCTGGAAAGCAAGCAATTTATCATGTACATTGGGCGGCCTACTCCCCATAAAAACCTGGAACGGTTAATTGAGGCCTTTGCTCTGCTAAAGGCTAAAAATCCTGGTTTATTGCTGGTTTTAGCCGGTAAAAAAGATGCCAATTACCGGCGGATTGAGGACATGGTTGGGCAGAAAGACATAATCTTCACGGATTTTGTGGGCGAAGGCCAGCTGCGCTGGCTGTATGAAAATTGCGCCGCGTACGTTTTCCCGTCTTTAAGCGAAGGCTTTGGCCTGCCTGGCCTGGAAGCCATGATTCACGGCGCACCGGTGGTTAGCAGCAACGCCACTTGCCTGCCGGAAATCTATGGTGAGGCCGCTCATTACTTTGACCCGCTAGACGTTGATGCCATGGTCACCGCCATTAATGAAGTTTTAACAGATAAGAAACTACGAGATGATTTGATTTCTAAAGGCGAGGCGCAGGCAGCCAAATATTCCTGGCAACGTATGGCCGAACAAACCTTGAATGTCTATAACCGCGTTCTAAATTAGTCTTCAGCGTCTAGGTGAGTGACTTGGTCGTCTTTGAGACGGAACAGGCCTTCGTCAATGCGGCGTTGGTCAAAGTAGTGGGCCATGAAGCCTACGCTGCGTGATAGTACGAAGAGGGCATTAAAGAATTCCACGCGGACTAGTTCGGCTAAGTCGTCTAGGCTGTAGCCTTCTTTTTCATGCAGGATGTCTAGCAGTCCGGCGCCAATTGCGCCATCTACGTTTAGGATCAAATTACCTTTCTTTTGGACGGTTTCGGCCTCAATGGCTTGGGCGAACTTGGTGAATTGGCGTTTTTCTAAGCCTTCCGTTAGTTCTAAAATCTTTTTGACGCGTGGGTCTGGATTATCTACCCGGTATTTCTTGTGGCCAATGCCAGAAATGTATTGTTTGCGGCTGGCGAACTCTTCCACAAGATCAGCTGGTTTTTTGCCGTCTTTAACGCCGTTTAGCCAGACGCCAGCACCCTCATTGATAGCGCCGCCAAAACGTGGACCAATTGTTAATAAGCCAGTTGATAAGGCCGAGACTAGATCGCGTCCAGCTCGTGCCGTCACTATGGTGTTCATGGCGCCTGAGACGTACGGTCCATGGTCTACGAGCAGTCGCAGCACAAAGTCTACGAATTGCTCCGTCTCTTTGCTTTGAATCTGCTTGCCGAGCAGCATGGAGGTTGTGATGGACGCGAATGAATTGTTTTCTACTAAATCAAGCAGGTTTTTGCCGAGTAATTGGACGTCGCCATCAACGTCAAATGATACGGAACTGGTTATTAAGCCGCCTTGGCGGTCTTCTAAGTGATCTGCTGGTCTACTTTCGGTAAGTTTAGCATATTAATCTGTTCCACGAACTGTCCGAATGAGTCTCCAGCCTGGGCGCCAGCCGCCCGTAAAGCCTCCCGTTTGGCACTGGCTGTTTCGGCGTGGTTAGATGCCATGGCTTTGGCATGACCAAATTGCGGCGGTGTCTCGAATAGTTCTGCCACTGTGCCAGCAATATAGGCGATTAATGGCTTGGTCAATTGCTTAGTTTCCAGCAGTTTCACTAGTTCGTACTCGTCTATGCCGCCAAGTTCGCCAAAATAGGCGATGGCTTTAGTATTAGGGTCTTTTTCTGCTGTTAGCATGGCTTGTTTTGGCGTAGTTACTGGGAATCTTTCGCCGCCAATTGCTACAGCAAAAGATAGGCCATAGCCACTGTTGGCTACGGTTCTGATAATCTCGTTGACCATCCCGCCAGAGGAAGAAACAACTGCCACCTGGCCAGCCGCGAACAAATTGGAGTCCACCAACTGCGAAGCCTGGGTGCCGCCAATCGCGCCCAGTTTTAGGTGACCGCCAACCATTAGTCCGACGCTGGCACCACCGGTGATCCAAATTTGTTTTTGCTCTACTAATTCATAAAGCTCCAAGGCGTGACGTTCCGGGACTCTCTCCGCAAAAATAGTGCCACCAATAATGTTTGGCATGCTTCCTAATAAAGTCTTGGTTGATTCTAGAACCCGGCGGCCAGAAACCAGATTAAGAAATAGATTGATTTGTTCAGCTTGTTTTTGTGGCACGGCTTCTGGCGATTCATAAACTGGCAACAGCACTTCCCGTTTTCCAAAGAAGTAGCGTTCACGTTTACGGCCAGCCGCCACAACCGCCACGATTGATGGCTTTTCCCGGCCCAGTAAAAAGTCAAAATCTAGGATTGATTGGATAATTCCAGGATGGCTACCCAGGCAAATAATTGCTGGGGTGGCATCTTTGATAGCCTGTATGTCTAGGTTGGCCATCTAAGCCTCGGCTTTCTGGATAGCCTGGCCTACAACATCGGATAACATCAACTCAGGGCCAGCGACTTGGCCAGGAATTCCAGCACTTTCCAAGTAGTCACGCATCAACTGTAGTCCGGCTTTTTCGTGAGGGCCGCCGCGACGAACGTAAACAGCACAGTGCTGGTCCTTAAGTTCTTGCTCGTGGTTTTTTAGAGCCGCTATGACGCCTTTAAATGTTTGACGCACATCTGTAAAGTTAGCCACTCCGCCGCCAATTATGAGTATTTTATTCTGGCCTTGGGACTTCAGCATCAGTTTTATAACTTGCTCAGTGTAGTGCTGGGTTTCCTCGGTGTTGGGGTTGCCACTGTATTCGCCATAGTTGCCAAGCTGTTCGCCGAAACCTAGATTATAGACTTCGTCAGCCACTACCACGCTGGCACCGCCGCCAGATAGTAATAGCCAAATGCTGCCGTTTTCGTTAATACGTTCCAGACTAAATGAAGCTTGGCTGTTAGCGCTCAGCTCTTGAACAATAAGCTCTTCCTCTGAGATTTTGCCGGATCTTGGGCTGCGAATGTCTTTTAACTCCCAGCCATCTTCAAAAAAAGCGGCTTCATCGTCAACTTCTACGGCGGCATCTAGGATTTCTATGCTATTTTCACGAGGTAAAAAGGGGTTGATTTCCAAAAACGAGAAATAATTATCGTCAAAGGCTTTGATTAAACCCTCTATTATTGGCTGGTCTACTTCCAGGCCTTCAATTAGTTGGCCATCATAGAGCTGGCTGCTGATTTCCTGGGCGTGTGACTCCACGTCCACTCCACCAAATTTTGAGAATGATACCTTGCTGCCCTCTCGGACACGCTCAATTGTTAGGTAACGCTCCTCTGCCTGATCATGCTCTGCGTATTCCTCTACCAAAACATGTTGAAAGCCTTGCGAGAACAGCTCCTGGGCATCTTCTGCCACTTGGTCGTGACTGCGTTTTAGCTTTACTAGCCCTTTCTTGAAACGGCCTTTTTCGGCTTGGTCAACTTTAACCACGTAGCTTTTGGTTTCATCTAACGAGTCGGCGGCCGCCTGCCAATTTTCTTCAGAGTTTAATTGTACGCCTTGATAAGCTTGGCCTAAGGCTTTATTCAATAGCGCTTTGGCGCGGAATTCGGATAGCTTCTTCCGGGACATCTTGGCTTATTCTGCCTCTGGTTTGAGGACAATGTGCCTATCACGGCCATCACCAGCCGATTCGCTGGTTAGTCCGTACTCGGCGGCCAGTTGGTGGACTACGCGCCTGTCGGCGGCGTTCATGGGCTCCAGGTCCATTGTTTCGCCTGAGTCGCGGACCTGTTTGACCCAGACTTCGGCTTTGTCGCGTAAGCGGTCAGCCCGCTGCTTTTTATATTCGGCAATGTCCACGTTAACGCGGCTGTGCTCGTAGTCATTATTTTTAAGGGCTGTGCTGGTCAGGTATTGCAGAGAGCGCATGTTATCGCCATGCTGGCCGATCAAAAAGCCGTTCAGATGGGTACTGGGAACGTTGAGCTGAATAACCTCGTCGTCGCTGGTGGCGTAAACGTCGGTGTTGAGGCCAAAGAACGACAGCAGGTCCTCCAAGTACTTTTTAGCGTACAGGATGGCTTCCTCCATTGAACTGTTCATGGCTACTTCCTCCGTTTAGCTTTTGATTTCTTCTTTTTGGAGGGTTTTTTAGTTGGAGTGGTTACGATTTCAGCTTCAGGGATATCTTTAAGGTTCTTGCGAGATGGCTTGTCTGCCAGCTTTTCCATTTCTTCTTCGTCCCGGTTCAGGACAATACTCTGTTGGATGAAGGCCACCAAGCCACCAACCAGCCAGTACAAGCTTAGTGCTGAAGCTACGTTAACCGTGAAGACAAAGATCATGATTGGAATTAGGTAGCGGGTGCTGCGGCCAACCGCGGCGCTAACTTCTGACTGGTCAGCTTGCTTGCCAGCGCCAGCGTCTTTCAGGATAGAGCGCAGGCTACGCTGGTCTTTGTCATTGGGCAATAGCTGCTTGGCTTGGAAGTATTGGGCAATGGCGCTACCAAGCACTATGAACATGGCTGGCCAGTAAATGCCACCGCCTGGGTTCAGGGCAGCCCGGCTAAGGTCAACCACGCCAAACAGCGTGTCATCAAACAGATGGATATTATGTGATAGTTCTTGGATCCAGCTTAAGTTCTGGATTGCCGGATAGACAAAATTAACCAAGCTGTGAGGATCATCAATTAACTTCCTGAGCCCGCTGTACAGGCCAATAAATATAACCAGCTGGACGATTAAAATCGGGAAAGTGCCAAACGGGTTGATGCCGCGCTCTTTATAGAGCTCCATGACCATTTGCGATTCTTTTTGGCGATTGCCTTTGGTGGCCTGCTTGATCTTTTTGAGCTCTGGCTGGAGCTTGCGCATAGCCTTGGCCTGGTGAAGCTGCCTCTTAACCAGCGGCCATAGTGCCAGCCTGATGATGATTGTGAAAACAATCAGGGCAATGCCAAAGTTGTGGCCTGGCAGCAGGGCGTATATCAGGGCCAAGAGATTAAACAAGGGCTGTACGATGAGTGTCGTAAACATAATATTAGGTATTCCCTTAGGTTGCTTTAGCCTCTATTATAACACGTTCTACCGATGTTTTGGACTACTTGGCGGGGGTTGGCTGGGCTTTTTGGAGCAATTCGGTGATTAGGGTTTGGAGTTTTCCGGCGTCGAGCGTGGCAAGCTGGTCACCGTAAGCCGTGAAGACCAGGTCCGTACCAGGCTCAATGCTAGCTTCGGCGTGGCGGACTACTTCATAAATGCGGCGCCTAATGCGGTTCCGGGTCACGGCTGACTTACTAACCTTGCGGCTGACAACAACCGCCACCCGGTACGGCCGGTTGGGGCCACGACTGGCGAACTTCAAGCTAACCAGCGAGCCACGGACATTCTGGCCGCGTTTATAGACACCACGGAGGCTGCCGTAGCCGTGAAAACGATGACCGCGGCCTAGCATAAGTTTAGGCTGATAGTTTAGCGCGGCCCTTAATACGACGGCGCTTTAATACGTTACGGCCGGCTTTGTTAGCCATTCGCTTCATGAAGCCATGCTCGCGGGCACGGGAACGTTTCTTTGGTTGGTGGGTTCGTTTAGGCATTAGATCCTTGACTATATCGGTTAGCCGCCAAGTTGTAAAGTTGGCGTAGTTTTAACAATATTTACCCGCTAATTCTAACAGCTTTTCCACCAATGATCAATTATTGTCCACAACTCTAACAGATACGGAAATTGCCTGTGCATAAAACTACCCCCGTTTGGGTAATTTGAGTGGTTTCAAAACGAATACCGCTTACGGCTGCGGAAAAAGGTGTGGAAAACTTTGCGGCGGTCGGGTATAGTTGAGTGAAACGAAGGGATGTGAGTGGTACAGCAGGATAGTGTTTGGCAGGCGGTTTTGGGTGAAATTGAAGTGTCGCTTTCCCGTGGCAGCTACATGACCTACTTCAAAAATACCGTACTTCTTAAACAAGATGGTGGCATTGTTACTATTGGCGTTTCCAATCCTTTCATTAAGCAGCACCTGGAAAAAAAGTACAGCGAGCTTATCATCAAGACTTTGCGTAAACAGAACATTGAAGTTGATAGCCTGGAATATAAAATGGCGCCATTGTCCAACCAGAAACGCGTCCTGGACGAGGAAGTTGTTCTGAGCACGGTCCAAAAAACCACCGCCAACAGCCCCGAGGCCGGAAAATTAGAGGGTAGCCAGCGCAATAATCTAAGACAGGCCCTTAACGAACGCTACACGCTGGATAACTTCGTGGTTGGTGATGGCAACGAGCTGGCTTTTGCCGCCTGCCAGGCCATAACCCAGCAGCCCGGTACCAAATACAACCCGCTTTACCTGCATGGTGGCGTTGGTATTGGCAAAACCCACCTAATCCAGGCGGTTGGCAATGCCTTGCAGGATCGTAATCCTGACGCCAAGGTTTTATATATTGCCACCGAGCAGTTCGTGCGTGAGTTTGTCCAGGCTTTACGCTCTAGAACCACATCCAAATTTGCGGATTACTACCGTTCGGCTGATGTTTTGATAGTTGATGATGTCCAGTTCATTGCCGGTAAAGACAAAATGCAAGAGGAGTTCTTCCACACCTTTAACACGCTTCACCAGGCCGATAAACAGATTATAATGAGCTCGGATAAGCCGCCAAAAGACATAGCCATGTTAGAAGACCGGCTTAAGTCACGCTTTGCCGGCGGTATGAGCATAGACATGCAGGTGCCAGACTTTGAAACTCGCTGCGCCATCATTCAAACCAAAGCTGAAAATCATGACACGGAATTAGACCCAGAGGTTGTGGAGTACCTGGCAACTAACGGCCAGACTAATATTCGTGAACTTGAGGGGGCTTTAAACCAGCTGCTGGCTTGGTGTGATGTCCGGGGCTTAGCGCCAACTACTGCCATAGCCGCCAGCCTGTTACAAGTCAATAAAAGCCGGCCTAAACACCTTAGCGCCAAACAAATAATCGAACGGACGGCCCGTCATTTCCAAATTCCAGTAGAGGAAATGCTTGGTCCTAAACGCGACAAAGACATTGTGGTGCCACGCCAGGTGGCTATGTATATGCTGCACGAGGAGCTGAGGCTTAGCTATCCTAAGATCGCCCGCGAGCTGGGCCGTAAAGACCACACCACCGCCATGCACTCGGTCCGTAAAATTACCCAGGAATCGCAGTTGGACGCCTCGCTTCGTGGTGCCATTGCGGAAATTAAAGAGCATTTATATGCTTAAAGCCTGTGGAGTGGTTGTGGGTAGTTTGTGGCAAAGCCTTGTACAACTTTTGGGTGTTGGGGTTTGTACACGGTTTATACAAAACTTTACCACTAGTTTATACACGGCTGTTTTAGGTTTTTCGCATCTGTTAAATAATAACCTTTCCCCAACTTCCACACCCCCTACAACAAGTACAAATTTAAATTATAACTATTTAGTAGTAGGAGCCTGTTCATGAAACTACAAGTAACCCAGGAAAATTTAAACAAAGCCCTAGGCTCAGTTTCACGCGTGGCTAACAGTCGCGGTACCCTGCCAATCCTCGCCAACGTGTTGATAAAAACCAATAATAACCGTCTGAGCCTATCAGCCACCAATCTGGATATTGCCATAACCCACTACATTGGCGCTAAGGTTAATACCGAGGGCTCAATTACCGTTCCAGCCCGCCTTATGCAAGACTTTGTAAATAGTTTACCGGACGGGGTTATTGAACTTGACCTTAAAGAAACTAAACTTCATATCAGCACTGAGCAATACCAATCCGTAGTTAATGGAATCATGGCCGATGACTTTCCTTCTATGCCGGCTATTACTGATGGAAAAACCTGGAAGGTTGCCGGTAATGTTTTCAAAAAAGCCCTACAACAAGTTGTGTTCGCGGCTTCAGCCGATGAAACCCGCCCAGTTTTAACCGGTGTTTTACTTAAAACCCAAGACGGCAAACTCAACATGGCTGCCACTGACAGTTACCGCCTAGCTGAAAAAGAAATAGGCACCAACAAAGAAGAAGTCCAGCTACTAATCCCCGCCTCAGCTATGCACGACCTGCTAAGGGTACTGGGTGATTCTGACGACGAAATATCGATCACCCATAACGACCAGCAAGTTCTATTCAAAGTTGACGACATTGAACTAGTAACCCGGCTAATAGATGGCAAATACCCCGACTACCGCAAACTAATCCCAGCTAGCTTTGCCACCCAGGCCACCTTAAAGCGGGCTGATCTTACGAATATCACCAAAGTTTCTAGTCTGTTCGCCCGCGAAAGCGCTGGCAGCGTGACGCTTGAAATTGACGATACTAAACAACAGGTTAGTATCCGTTCGGTTGCCTCCCAGCTCGGCGAAAACACCGCCACGGCCGAAGCTAAAGCCACTGGCAGCGGCAGCATCACCCTTAACTCGCGCTACTTACTAGACGCCCTGGGTGTTTTATCGGGGGAGGACGTGGTTTTTGGCTTCAACGGCAAGCTCGAACCAACTCTCTTAAGTGACCCAGCCAGCCCGGATTACCAGCACGTCATCATGCCTTTGAAGAGCTAAACCGCTATAATTCAGTCATGATCACAGATCTAAGGCTGCAACATTTTAGATCCTATAAAGACGCCTCTTTTGAGTTAAGTCCAGGCGTCAATATTATTGTTGGCCCTAACGCTAGCGGCAAAACCAATCTATTAGAGGCGATTTTAATGCTGTGTCGCGGCTCGTCGTACAGGGCCAAAGACGCCGAGCTGGTACAATTTAAAAAACCATGGGCCCGCCTAGACAGTCATAGCCAAACCAGCGGCCAGCGAACCGTAAAAATCGTGACCAGTCCAGTTCCTGCCAAAACCTACGAAATTGACGGAAAGACCTTCAAGCGCCTGACGCTCAACCACACCTTGCCTGTGGTTCTGTTCGAACCAAACCACCTCCAACTACTCAGCGGCAGCCCGGAACGCCGCCGGGACTACTTAGATGACCTCCTGGAGCAAACCACGCCCGGTTACGGCAGCACCCGGCGCCAATATAAGCGGGCCTTAGCCCAGCGCAATAGCCTACTTAAGCAAAACAAATCATTGCCAAGAAGCCAGGTTTTTCCTTGGGACGTCCGCTTAAGCCAGTTAGCCGGCCAGATCGCACGGGCCCGCCAAGAGCTCGTTGAAACTATCAATAAAGACATAGCCAAACTTTACAAAGAGTTGTCTCAATCCAAAACTAAAATTACCGCCGAGTATGGCCACAGTTGGCCCACGGACAGCTACGAGACCAAATTCCTCAAAAAGCTAGAAGCCAGCTTTGAAGACGACCTACTAAGAGGTTTCACGACTTGCGGACCTCACCGAGAGGACTTAATAATCACCTTCGATGGACACCCGGTTCAAGACACAGCCTCACGGGGCGAAGTCCGCACCGCCATTCTGGCTCTCAAAATCATCGAACTGAAAATCATCGAGGCCGCCCGTGAGAAAACCCCCCTGCTCTTGCTCGATGATGTCTTCAGCGAGCTAGACGGCAAGCGCCGCCACGCCCTAACAGACTACCTGTCACCCTACCAAACCTTTATAACCACCACGGACGCAGACCTAGTAGTCCAGCACTTCACCAAAACCTGCAACGTCATCGCACTTACTTAGTGATTATTCGTCTTCAGCTGGCTGAAAAACTATACCAAAAGCATCAACCGGCAGTTCGTCCGCCGCCAGCTCCGCTTTAGCACTATTAATACAGGTATTAGTGTCGGTCCAAGCGGTGATTAAAATAACTGGGCGTAAGAAGTTCGTATAACTGAAACTACACTGGTCTGTGTAGCTTGGAAAGAAAATACCCAAGGTTTGATAGTATGAAGGTGTATTTTTTGTTATTGCGGTTATACCTACTCGCATAGTGCTACTACTATTAGCATTATCGTTTTGCGTAGTAAGCAAATAGACTGACGATCCATCAAGACTAGGGTAAACTCCAGAAATACTACTGCCCACGGGCACCATAGACAACTGGGTACTAACAGCATCCTTAATACTGTAGTTATATAACTGGCCGTTAAGTCCATACAGCAGGTTGTTATTATCTTGCCAGACTATAGTTGACGAGCCATTATTGGCGATTTGAGCAACTTCCTTTAAGTTGGCGTCGTATATCACGGCATTACCATCTGTTGTTACGGCAACCATTCGGCCGTTAGGAGACCATTTGTAGTTATTGCCAAGAAAACTAGCGCTGGCTTTGGTTTTACCACTAAAATCTACCATTATGTACTTGGAGATTTGCTTGTCTTCTCCATCCGAATTGGAGCCAAGACCGACAAGGACACCACCATCACCAACACTCAAGGAGGTAACCCTACTAGAAGGATCGGAGAGTTTATTAAACTGACCACCGGCCGACTTGGTGTATATGGCGTTTCCGTCCGAGACAACGAGTAATCCGCTAGGCGACAGATCATAGTAAAGCCGCTTAGAGCTAAAAGGCAAACTAATAGCAGAAACTACTCCGTCATTTATCGTGTACAGTGTTTTATCGTCCTGGCTTAGGCCAACCCCGTAATGTTCATTTTGCCATTGAATGCTATCAAAAGCGTCAGTTTGATCCACGATAGACGGAACGCCACTTCCGTCAACTTTGTACAATAATTGATTCGATATATTAACGTAGAACATTATCGATTTGCCGGCTACTAGGCTAGAAGCGCCAAAAGGCAAAACATAGTCAGGGCTGATGGATTTTTGTAGGTCTAGCGTATATGTGGACGAGCTATGGGGCTTTACCTCAACCATACGCTTGCTGGTTGATGAACGGCTACTGACCGTGGCAGTGTATTTTCCAATTGGTAAGTTTGTTTGTAGTTCGCCCTTTGATTGGCTCACGACTTGGCTAGTACCAACTCCGGTTATCTCAATAGAACTACTATTATCATTGGTCTTTACGATTAGTGAACCGGTGTTCAGGTAGTGTCTTAGCCACCCACCAGCTACCAAAAGTCCTATAAGCAAAAGAACTAGAAACAATATCTTTTTTGGTCTAGCGCTTATATACATATAAATTTTTTCAAACATACATACCTTTCTTTATCATCCTGGTCTTGCTCCTATGTGTACATGGTTGTGGTGATTACCGCCAGCATTTGTTCCCCAGATACACTGGATCCTTAGTCCGTTGTTCGTACGAGTCTGAACTGGACCATTACGAATTTTAGCTGTCTTAGCGGCCTCTTTGGGAGAGTCCCCGGCAGCTACAAGGCAAGCTTTCATGATCGCATCGCCCACTGGACCATCGTCCGTGCCATGGTTGGCAGACATTCCAATATCACAGGCATGGCCAGAGTAGTGATCTGATATATTGCCATCTACGGTGTATTTATCGTGATTAGTTCCTGTTGTGCAAATGAGCGTTTTACCATAAATACCAGATACCTTCTTCAGGTAATCGGTCGTAACGTCCGTAACGGGCTTGCCTGGAAGATTTGCTCCAGACGCAAACTCAACTTTACCATCACCAGTATCGCTACTACTTGAGTCATCGGAGGATCCACAGTCCCCACCCGTGGCATCGGCTGTTGCTGGTGTACTTGACCCAGATCCACCCGTGGCATGGTTTTTCCAAGTTATAGCAGCGGCCTGTCGCTGTGCGCGGCCTTGCGTGCCCGAGCCCTCATAGTATATCTGCCAAAATATGACGGCTTCTGAAAGATTATGAATAGTCTTCAGTTTATTAATAATGTGTTGCTGACCCGTAGGCGATCTGTTATTAAGTTCCCACCACATCATATCTAGCTGGGTTGCCAAGCTGAGTATACTTCCTGATGCGCCTGAATCTCTTTTTACCCCCACCGCTTTACCGTTGGTCCATTGGCCTAAACCCCATGCCACGTCTACGGTTGGATCTGTTCCGTGAGTACTTGGGTACATAGCCGTGGGGCTAAAACTGGACTCAACCTGCAAGTTGCCCATTATTCCAGCGACTTGTATGTTGCTTAGGCCTTTATCTATGAAGAAATTCCAGACTTTCTCGGCAGGATTACGACCAGATAGCTGAGTACTTGAATCGTTCTGACAACAGCCTAATGTAGTCGACGCGGTCTCTGGGTCTGCACTAACATCACCAGATGTATCAGGCGCAGTCGCACCGCAGGCCTCAGCATTAAAGTAATAAATCTTCCTCTGGAATATTTTTTGTTGCGCTTCTGACATAGCACTGCCTTTAACGGGCAAAAATACGGAGAAGATAATGAAGAACAACAGCATAAGAATATGCAACCATCGAGGCTTCATCATCCCTTCACTCCTATATGTTGATGGTGGCAGCCATCATTAAATCGCCTAAACCCACTTAAGAAGGAAAAATCATTTTGTCCACATTGTTGTTGGCCAAACTCCGAGCCTTTAGGCAAGACAGACGCCGCGTCTTTATCCAGTTTTTCGGCAGCGGCTTTCTTTTTTTGATCCCATGGTGCGGTTGCGCTAGGCCCCATAAATACGCCATCAATAATGTTAAAATCAGCCGCCTTGCCGGTGTGATGATTGCTTCCAGGATTGGTTGGGTGATCTGAACAGATTGCCGAAAGAATAAAGGTGTGCCCCTGCTGAACCAAATACAGGAACAAGCCCAGTAGCTGGGGGTTCAGGCTTTCGACATTACATGAGGCACCTTTAATACTATCGCCCTTGGCGGTTTTTTGAATGTCTGGGCAATTGGCAGCTTGGCTGTTACATTTTATTTTTCCGCTACTTATATATGGCAAGAGCTGTTTCGCCAAGTCTTGCGAGCTACCTGACGGCAGAGTGCCAGGAGCGACAGGACCAGAGTCACCAGTATCTGATGACTGTTGCGAGTCGCCAAAACCTATATTGTTGCAGGAATCGTCTGAGGTTGGCGTGTCGCTTTGGTAGCAGTCGTAGCTTTCAATTGTTTCGGTGTCTAGGATGAAGAAGCGGATGGTGCGCCAGTCACTGCTGTTGTCGTTGCAATCATTACCCGCGTAGGCGTCATTATATAGATTTGTGGTTGAGTCACCGCCGGAGACATCCCATTGCCCGCTGGAATCATCTATGCTTACGTTGAAGCATTTTTCTGCCTTTGCTTTTAATTTGCCACCACTCTGCTTGTCCGCGTCAAGCAAGTCGGCCGCCTTGTTGCCATTTTTAAAAGGATCTTCTACGGAGGGGTTTTCTTGGTCTTCTACACTAAAACCATATTTCGAGAAGCCATAATCATAGGGCTTTGGCGCGGCGTGGGCAATGCTGGAAAATAATGTTCCGGGAACTTTTAGAGCCGAGCTAAACACGCCAGTAAAGCCAGTTGCCACTTGGTCTACGTTTTGGGCAACATTAGGGTCCTGTTTGTCGATTAGCCTGGACACCAGGCTGCGGCTATCATTTGTATTAAATAGCCTATAGGCTAAACCGTGCGATTGAAAGTCTGTCTCATCAAGTGCCGAGGTTGCGGATTTTAATGCAACCTCCTGGCTATTACTAAGCTCCGTGCCACCAGCGGCCACGGCTTGGTCGTTGGCGGCTAAGCGGGCGCCATAATTCATGAAATTACCCCGATCCGCACCAGTTGCTAGCGGGTTTATAGCCTTACCGGCAGCCCATTGCGCAATCGACTCCATTACGCCCGTTGTTTCCAAGGCTTTGCCAGCCGCTAAACTAAAGGCTGCTCCTAGGGGTCCGCCACTGAAAGCGAGCCCAACGCCTTGGCCTATTGTGCTATTTGCCGCGTTGCAGACACTTCCAATTCCGGGTACGGAGTTTATAAAATTAAATGGATTACTTTTGCCAAACACGTTTGCCGATTTAGGTATAGGTTTTCCTGTGTTCTCATTTCCTTCCTCTGCCTGTATGCTCTCAGCCTCGTTCCAGGTAGAAGTAACTTTGCCCTTTGAGTTCACCGTATCAAGCTGTTCTTTGAAGAGACCAAGCTGCTCAGCGCTTATATCCTGGCCGCTCATTACTTGACTTCCAAGTGACATTGCTTGCACGCCCATTCTTATCATTGGTAGGACAACCTGAGTTTGCCTTAGTTGCACAACGCTGTCGCTCAACCCCTTGGCTACACAGGCTGCACCTACAACCGCCACACCGCCACCTGTAATTTTAACGGTTGGATGTTCCATAAAATCCTTGACCGCTGTTGATGTCTTGTTGGCGTCGTCTACTTTTGTGGGGTCGGTATTGCCGTCAGCTTCGGGGTCAACCTTAGGGTCTCCGGTTATAGTAAAATCACCTTCTTTAATGCTATCAATTTGTTGTTTATCAAACTCGGCTTGCTGTTTTGCCTTTGCCTTGTCTCTGTTGGCTTTAGTGGCATCAACTAAAGTTTGCAGTATTGCCTGGTCCGCCTTTTGGATTGGATGCCAGGTTACGGCCGCGCGTTTACCCATAATCCTGGCTCCGGCCGTGCTGGAAATTGTGCCTAAATCCGTGTTTTTAAGCACAACCCGAGCAAGCTTGGACTGGGCTATGAAACCCATTTTTTCAGTATTAATTCGTACAAAGTGACCTTTATCTGTTTGAAACGATATTAGGTCTGAAGGATCAACCCCGTATTCTTTTGCCACGCGTTCTTTAAACTTAGTACGATCCTTGCTTACATCTTTGTATTTTTCATGATTTCCATCAATCGTATAACCATCACCATACCTGAGCTTATCTGAGTAAGAAGACTCAATACCGTTCTCTTTCATCCTAGCTTCTAGCTTGTCAGCTACCGCGTTACCCACAAAGCCTAGCCGTGTTCTTTCGAGCTTATCCGGGCTGTTAATAAAACGGGCGATTTTGGCTAAGCGGCCATCCTCTAAATCGTGATTAGCCGAAAAATGAAACCGGTCAAGCATCTGGGCTATGTGAACGAATTCCAACGGTCCTTGGACTATGCTGCCACCGCCTAAAATAAGGGCAATCAGCAGGCCCGCGATTCCACCCCCCGCGGCTTGGCGCCTGGTTATCTTAACCCTGCGGCGCCGAGTCGCCGAGTCGCTGTAGCCTTTGCCAAGCTTGTCTTGGTCTTCCTCTTCGTTGTCTGAAGACCCCTCGGCATCTTTTAGATCAGAAGCACTTGCAGAACCTTTGTCGCCACTAGAATTATAAAAACCTCCTCCATCGCCTTCGGCACTGCGAAGATCGCCGCGCGGATCAGACGAATCGCCTGAAGGCTTGTCGTGCCCGGCGCCTAAATTAGGCGAGCCGGGTTTTGACTGGTCTTCAGTCTCGGGGTCGTAGACTTGGTTTGCCATGTTTTTATTAGCCTAAATTTACTACTCACAGTATACCTCTTATGC
>Ga0193717_1000133_pt1 | contig 72011 bp, 58 predicted proteins | sample U2c2metaG_FD_145900 | JGI IMG/M metagenome (GOLD analysis project Ga0193717, IMG submission 145900) | Soil microbial communities from a riparian zone of the East river system, Colorado, United States - U2c2 | ecosystem: Environmental > Terrestrial > Soil > Riparian zone | place: USA: East River... | reverse complement strand
CACGTCAGCGCGGATCCGCGTAGCTGCGTCCTTCCCTGGCCGAGGTGCTGGGTGTCAAGGGTCGAACTTGTTCGAGCCCGAAGGGCCGCGAAGCGCCCTTGACACCCAGCACCTCGGCTAGCACACTCCCGCAGCGGAGACCGCGCAACCACACTGCCAATGCCCCGGGCAACCACATCACCAATGCGCCGGCGCAACCACATCACCAATGCGCCGACGCAACCACATCGCCGATGCAAGCGGTGCTGCGGTCGGGGCTGGATGCGCCTGTTTGTCAGGGGGTTAGGCGGTGGAGGTCTCGGGGGAAGAGGGTTACTTCGCGGACGTTTTCGGCGCCGGTTAGGCGGGCTACGAAGCGTTCAAGGCCGATTGCGAAGCCGCCGTGGGGTGGCATGCCGTGTTTGAACGCTTGCAGGTAGGAGCTGTAGGCGGGGGAGTCGGGGGACTCGCCCTTGACCTCCAGCGCTGCCTTGTAGTCGCTGTAGCGGTGTAGGCGTTGGCCGCCGGTGACTAGTTCGACGCCTCGGAACAACAGGTCGAACGAGTTGGACCAGCGTGGGTCCGACGGTTGCGGGTGGGTGTAGAACGGCCGCTTCACCATCGGGTAGCCCTCGACCGCTACGAACGCGCTGCCGTGTTCGCGCAGCGCCCACTCACCGATCGCCCGCTCGTCCGCGGGGGAGAGGTCCGGCTCGTTCGGGTTCGCCCCTGCCAGCTTGAGTGCCTCGCTGAAGTGCAGCACCGGTACTTCGGTCGGGATCTCCGGCAACTCGACGCTGAGCCGCTCCAGCGCCTGCGAAGCACGTGAACCTACCGCTGCGAGCATCCCGGCGACGACCTCACGCAGTACGGCGAGAACGTCGCGGTGGTCCTGGATGAAGCCGAACTCCGCGTCGAGCGAGACGTACTCCGCCAGATGCCGGACCGTGTCATGGGGTTCGGCCCGGAAGACTGGACCGACCTCGTAGACGCGTTCGAGGACGCCGACCATCGTCTGCTTGTAGAACTGCGGCGACTGCGCCAGGTACGCCGGACCGCCGAAGTAGTCCAGGGCGAAGACGTTCGCGCCGGACTCGGTCGCGGTACCGACGATCTTCGGCGTCTGGATCTCGGTGAACCCGAGCTCGTCAAGCGTGCTCCGGTAGCCATGGAGCGCCGCAGCCGCGATCTCCCAGCCGGCCCGGATCGCCGGGTGGCGCAGGGCGACCGGGGCGTTGTCGAGCACGACCGGCAGGCCTGCGCCGACAGTGGGACGCCACAGCTCGATCGGTGGCGTCTGGGCTGGTTCGGTCAGCGCCTCGATCACCGGGTCGACGATCTCGGCGCCACCGGGTGCCTGTGGGTTGGCGGCGACCTTGCCGGTCACCTGGACGACGGTCTCCTCGCCGAGTTCGTCCAGCTGGGCCTGGGTTTCCGGCTGCTTGACGACGATCTGGCTGAGGCCGGACCGGTCGCGCAGTACGAGGAAACTGACGGCCGCCAGCCGTCGTCTTCGGTGCACCCAGCCGGCCACCGTGACGGTCTGGCCTACTGCTGAGGGGATCTCGTGGTTGAGAATGCGCATCGCTGTTTCACCTCCGTTGGTCAACTCGAACCCCGGAGGTGTGGGCGAAGGGGAATCTCGCGGTGCCACCACACCTTCACCGGACCAGGTCCGGCCTCTTGCCGTTCATCCGCTCAGGAGTGTCTTCACGAACCGGCCTGTGCGTCGCCTTCTCAGCTACCGGCGACTCTCTGGACCACAGGGGACGGCGCTACTCGGTTCCGTCACTGCGAACTGTTCCAGCCTAAGGCGCCCGGGTCGCCGGGCCAAAACCAATTAGCGGCGAGTGGTGGAGGGCGGGATCGGGGCGGTGTCGGTGTCGTAGCGGCCGGGGGTGATGGCCTTGACTGTTATCTGGTTGGCGGGGCCGGAGCCCGGCCAGGCGGCCCACTCGGTGTTCAGGGCCTTCGTGTAGTTCTCTGTCGAGCAGGTGGCCCGGCGGATGTCGGTGGTGCGGGAGCAGATCCAGCCCGAAGTGTTGTACGTGAGCAGGCTCAGGTGCTTGCCCCACGAGATCTCCAGCGTGACCTTGCCGGTGCCCCCGCCCAGGGTCAGGAACCGGTTGTAGACGAACGGGTTCGGGTCGTGCTTCGGGTCCGGCGTGAGGATCCGCAGCAGCGACTCGTCCAGCTGGATCGGGGCCAGCGTCTCCGAGTCGACGTCGCTGACCAGGTCAGCCTTCGCGGTCACCGAGTACTGCCGGGCTGTGGACGAACCACCTTCCGGTACTGCGAAGTCGGCGTACAGCGGAGCCGGTTTCGCCGGGTTCGTGGCGGTGCAGGTCTTGGCCGACTTACTGCATTTCCAGCCGCTCGGGTTCGAGGCGAGCGGCCAGGCCAGCGACCCGCCGTACGAGATCTGCAGCGTGACCTTGGCGCGGCCGGTGCCGGGGGCAACGGTGAGCGTGCGGAGGTTGATGTCCGGGTCGGGTTTGCGGACGCTGATCTTCAGCAGGTTCTCGTCCGTCGTCGGCGGTGCCGCGAGGGTTGCCGAGTCGTCGTCGTAGAGCCGGCCGGTCTTGGCGGACACGGTGAAGGTGCGGTCGGCCGCAGTACCGCCGCCGGTCGGGCTGGCGAACTCCACTGGCAGCGGCTGGGGTGCGCGGGGGTTCGCCGCCGTACACGTGCCGCTCTTGCCGTCGGCTGCGCGGGTACAGGTCCAGCCGCTCGGGTTACCGCTGAGTGGCCACCGCAGCGAGCCGCCGTACTTGAGGCCGACGACAACCGGCTTGGTGTTGTTTGCGGGCGACTTGATGGTGATCACCCACTGCTCGCCGGCCGCTGCCGAGCGCTCTACTACTTGGCCTTGGCCGAAGGCGGCCGGGACGCTGCCACCGCCCTGGGGAACGCTGATGGTCAGTAGGCCTTCGTCCAGGATCGGGGTGGTCGGCACCGGAGGCGTCGGGGTGGGGGTAGTCGGTGTCGTTGTCGGCTGGGTTGGCGCGGTGGTCGGCGCCGTGGTGGGTTGCGTCGGGTCCGGCTGCGTCGGTTGGGTCGACGGCGGCTTCACCGTGGGCGGTTTGACCGTCGGAGGGTCGGCGGTCGGCGGCTGGACCGGGGGCTGCGTCGGCTGCTGGGACGGCGGGTTGTTGATCGCCGCCGGGGGACTCTCGTTACCGGTGAGGGCCAGGGCCGCGAGAACGGCGGCCACCACCACGACGACGACAGCACCGGCGCCGACCGCAGTACGGGTGCTGTTCTCTGTGGCCTTGCGCCAGCCGGTGACGAAGAAGCCGACGAAGCCGACCTTGGCACCGGTTGCCGCGGCGAGGTAGCCGAGGCCCGCAGTACCGAGCAGGGCCGGTGCAAGCAGTGCCGGCAGCGCGCTGTTGACCTCGACGAGCTCCAGGTAGACCGCGGTGCACTTGGCGCAGTCGTCCAGGTGGGCCCGGACGTTGTGGTTCTCCCTCTTGGTCAGGCCGCCTCGCACATAGGCGCCCAGACGCTCTGTAGTCCAGCGGCAGCGGTCCCCGGCGACGTCGGCCAGGTGCTGCTGCAGGTAGGCCTGCCGTAGCCCCTCACGGGCCCGGTAGGCGAGTGCGGAGACACCGTTGGCGGTCAGGCCGAGCAGGGGAGCGATGGTGGCGGGCTTCTCGCCCTCGACTTCGGTGTGCCAGAGGACGGCCTGCCAGCGCTCAGGCAGGCTCGCGAAGGCCTTCGCCGCGGCGCCACTCTCGAACCCCGTGACAGTCGGATCGTCGAATGTCTCGGGCTCACGCTCGTACGACGCGATGTCGTCGGTGGTCTGGACCTTCCGGCCCGAGCGGATCCGGTCGACGTGGACCCGGCGGACCGTGGTCAGCAGGTAGGCACGGAAGGAGATGTCCGGGCCGCCACCGTTGCGGAGGGCATCGAGCACCTTGGAGAAGGCGTCACTGGCCAGATCGTCGGCGTCGTTCGGCGGGACCAGCTGCCTGGCCATCCGGACCGCGGCGTGCTGATGGCGGCCGAAGAGCTCGCCGTACGCCTCGAGATCGCCGGTGCGCACGCGCGCGATGAGTTCCGCGTCGCTAGGCGCTTCCGGCGTCTCCATCTGGCTTCCCCCTGTACTTGTCACTCCACCGTCACCGTCTGTCACATAGTTGCCGGAATCAAGGCTCCCATGGGTGACGGATTCGCGCACCTTTCATGACGACGACAGCGGTCCTGAGGTTACGCGAAAAAACTTCGGAGAATCCGCGTCATGAACGTGTCACGGCACTGTCTCACTCCCAGAACGACGCCTCCGGCCACCCGGGCGGGAGACGAAGGGACCTCAGGAGGGACATGTCGCTGTTCGCGGACTTCCGCAGGCGGTTCGATCTGCGTCCGTCCTGGTCCCTGAACCTGGCGGGGTCGCTCGCCCGGGACCGGTCGGAGGCGTCGTCGCCGGAGCAACCGTACGGACGGAGGGAGCCGTACGGCACAGCTGGCACCGACCGCAGCGCCTACCTCGCGATCGCGGAGGCGTTGCAGGACGGTGCCGACGTTGTGCCTGCGAGCGACGAGGTCGGCCGCCGTTTGGCGGAAGACGGAGTCTCGTTGCTCGAGGCACTTGATGGGCTGAGTGCGTTGTACCGCTCGATCGCCGGGGGCGAGCCGGCTTTCGACGCGGTACGCGCACTCAGTTCCAGCTGGGCCGAGGCATCACTGATCTATCTGCACTCGCTGTCGTGCGAGGACCCGCTGACCGGGCTGTCCAGCCTGGCGCACCTGCGGTCCCGGCTCGGCGAGATCTACCGGGAGGCTGAGCTCCGTGGAACTTCCGTACCGGCGACCCACGCACTGGTGGTTGTCGAACCGCTCACTCCGGCGGGGATCACGCCGGTCGAACGCGAACTCCGGCTCATCGACGTCGCGGAGTGCCTGCGGATCGTGTTCGCGGGTGGCGACGTACTGGGGCGCCTCGGCACACGGCGCGCGGCGGCGCTCGTCGATCGCAAGCCGAACCTGCCGGACCAGGTCGAGACGGTACGAGCCCTGATCACCCAGTGGCGGCTGGACAGCGACGAACCCCAGCTGGCCCGGGTCTGGATCGAGGGCCTGCCCGCCTCCTTCGAATGGGGCGGCCGGGTGCTGGACGAACTCGCAAGACCTTCCTAGGGACTTGCGTCCGGTCACCAACAGGGGGGTGCCCGGACGCAACAAGCCGGTGGCGGATCGCCTATCACGGGGTAGGCGATCCGTCGCCGCCGTCCTGAGCTCCCGTAGTACGGGAATCTGTCGGCGTGCTTGGCTAGGGTGGTTTTCATGTGTGGCCGATATGCGTCCAGCCGTGATCCCGCTGACCTCGTGATCGAGTTCGAGATCGAGGCGGGCAACGTGCGGGAGTCCGTCGAGGACCTGCCGGACAACTACAACGTCGCCCCCACCGACCCGGTGATCGCGGTGGTCGAGCGCCGCAACCGCGAGCAACCCGACGAGGTCGTCCGCAAGCTCACCACGGTCAAGTGGGGCCTCGTCCCGTCCTGGGCCAAGGACACCTCCATCGGCAGCCGGCTGATCAACGCCCGGATGGAGACCGTCGGCGAGAAGCCCGCCTTCAAGAAGGCTTTCGCCGTACGCCGCTGCCTGCTGCCGGCCGACGGCTATTACGAGTGGTACGAGACCGAGCAGAAGCTCAACGGCAAGCCGGTCAAGCAGCCGTACTTCATCCGCCCGTCAGACGGCGGCGTCCTCGCGATGGCCGGCCTGTACGAGATCTGGCGCAACAAAGCAGTCGCCGACGCCGACCTCGACGAGGCCTGGCTCTGGACCTGCACAGTCCTGACGACCACGGCCGAAGACGACCTCGGTCGCATCCACGACCGCATGCCGCTCCTCGTCGAACGCGACCGGTACGACGCGTGGCTGGATCCCCTCAAATCCGACCCGGACGAGCTCCTGGACCTCCTGGTCCCCGCCGCCCCCGGCCGCCTCGAGGCCTACGCCGTCTCCAAAGCCGTCAGCTCGGTCAAGAACAACGGCCCCCACCTCGTAGACCCCCTCCCACCCGACGGCGTCGACCCGCTGGACAAGCCCGCGGAGCCGGAGGAGACGACTCTCTTCTGACACACATCCGTCAGCGGCCAACTTAGTGGTCGGCACCGTCAATTCGTCGGCGTCTGCGGCGCCCAGGCGGGCACCTCGCCGCGTTGGAGAAGAAGCCACGATGAACACCGCATCGAGGCTCCTTCTCCGCCTTGCGATGCACCCACCTGGACACCGCAGCCACTCGACGAATTAACGGTGCCGACCACTTGTGGCCGGGGAGTGACAGGATGTGCGGGTGACCGACGAACGGATTGTGTCCACGCCCCACGGTGAGGCCCGGATTATGGCGCACCGCGCCCGCCGGCCGGTGGCGACTCTTGCTCTCGGTCATGGTGCGGGCGGTGGGATCGAGGCCGGTGACCTGGTCGCGCTCGCCGCGCGGCTGCCCAAGCAGGACATCAACGTCTTCCTGATCGAACAGCCCTGGCGCCGGGCCGGGAAGAAGCTCGCGCCGGCGCCGAAGATCCTGGACGAGGCGTGGATCGCGATCATCGGTCAGCTCCGGATCCGGACCCCGCTGGTGCTGGGTGGGCGGAGTGCCGGGGCCAGGGTTGCCTGCCGGACCGCCTCGCAGCTCGGAGGTTCCGGCGTACTGGCGCTGTCTTTCCCGTTGCATCCGCCCGGCAAGCCCGACAAGAGCCGGGTCGACGAGCTGAAAGGGGCCGGGCTGCCCACGCTGGTCGTGCAGGGGGAGCGGGATCCGTTCGGGACGCCCGAGGAATTCCCCCCGCTGACCGAGATGGCCGTCGTACCGGACGCCGATCACGCGTTCAAGGTGCCGAAGCGGGCGGAGCTCAGTCAGGACGAGAGTTTCGAGCTGCTGGTCGAAGCTGTGTTCGAATGGGTCAGCCGCGAGGTCTCGGGCTGACCTACGGGCCGGTTCTGGCGGCTTTCAGTGGGCTTCCGGGCTCGGGAATGACCTGGTTCCCGGGCGTGTTGTGACGAACATGATGGCAACGAGCCTGGCTCCCGCGCAGAAGACTGTGAAGACACCGGTATTCTCGATCACGATGCCGACTCCTACGACCACCGAGACACCCGAGCAGCGGACCGAGCGCTTCGAGCGCGAGGCCCTGCCTTTCCTTGACCAGATGTATGCCGCCGCGATGCGGATGACCCGCAACCCGTCCGACGCCGAGGACCTCGTCCAGGACACCTTCGCGAAGGCGTACAGCTCGTTCCACCAGTTCACGCCGGGCACCAACCTGAAGGCGTGGCTGTACCGGATCCTGACGAACACCTTCATCAACGGATACCGGAAGCGGCAGCGCCAGCCGACCCAGTCGCCGACCGAGGAGATCGAGGACTGGCAGCTCACCGCTGCCGAGTCGCACACTCCCGGTGGGCTGAAGTCGGCCGAGGCGGTCGCGCTCGAGCACCTGCCCGACTCGGACATCAAGTCTGCTCTGCAGTCGATCCCCGAAGACTTCCGGCTGGCCGTCTATCTGGCCGACGTCGAGGGCTTTGCCTACAAGGAGATCGCCGACATCATGGGGACGCCGGTCGGCACCGTGATGTCGCGGCTGCACCGTGGCCGGCGCCAGCTGCGCGAGTTGCTGGGCGACTACGCCCGCGAGCGGGGCCTGATCCCCGCCGAGGACGAGGACGAAACAGCCGGGGCCGAGGCCCCCGCCACCGCCAAGGAGGAGAAGTCGTGAGCTGCGGCGAGCACCACGACGTCGACTGCAGCGAGATCCTGCAGCGTGTGTACGTCTTCATCGACAACGAACTCGAAGACGCGAGCAACGACGAGATCCGCCAGCACCTGGAAGAGTGCGCTCCCTGCCTCGACCAGTACGACCTGGAACGCTGCGTCAAGAAGCTCGTCCACCGCTCCTGCGGCGACGAACACGCCCCCGAGGCCCTCCGCCAGAAGATCCTCTTGCGCCTCACCCAGATCCGGGTAGAAATCACCACCCAGGACTAGCTCCCGTCGCCAACGACGGCCTCAGAGAACTTGAGATCGCCCAGCGGGGGTTTCCGCCGGTCTCACGCGTCGACTCTTGCGGCGACGTGACGTTCAAGCGGAGCGAGTTTGCGCCCTTCGTCCAAGAACTTCGCAGGCTTGCCATCGGAGCATCGCCGTCGGTCGTGGCGGTCACCGGCGAACTCATCAGGCTCTGCGAGATCGGGCTGGACGCCACCTCTGCGGAACTCAGGTTCGTGGGACTGACGACAAGGGCAGGCGTGACGATCGCGGCGCGGTCGTTGGCGTCGGGGACGAGTCATTGCTCGCGTACTGGCGAACCTGGCGTCCGTCGCGCAAGGTTTGTGCGGGTCAACTGTATTGGTTGTCGCTGGTGGCGACGGGGCTGTCGCTGCAGAGTTGTGTGCAGAGGCTTCAGTGCTGGTACAGCGCTTCGGTGAGGATGTCGAGGGGAGTGATGGGCGACGGCCGTTGGGACTGGTAAGCGTTGGTAATCGGCAGGCGCAGCGTCGAGGCCGGGGGGCCGTCGGTCGCGGGCGATCGCCGAGAGCGATGTGAAAGGCGGCTCGCATTTGGTTGTGGTTAGGTGACGTGCCGTTCGACGGTGCATGGCCGTCGCGGATGTGCTACTGATCCTTTGTGTTCGGTGGATTCAGCTGCAGAAGTTCTAATGCAGCAGATTCGTCGCGGGGTGAGACGGGGTGGAGGAGGGTGGCGGCTTGGTGCCAGAGGGATTCGGCCTGAGAGAGGTCGCCGGCCGCTTGGGCGAGCTTGCCTAGTTCGGTGAGGAGTTGGCCTTCGCGTTGTTTGTTGCCGTAGGTGCGGGCCAGACGGAGCCCGGTCTCCGCCTGCGCGGTAGCGGTGGTCAGGTCGCCTCTGGATCGGTAGATGGCAGCCAGGCTGAGATGGCTTTCCGCCTGCGTGTTGCCGTCGGAGATCTGGCTGAACACCTCCAGGCTCCTGCTGAGTGAATCGATCGCCTGATCGTAGAGTCCCGCGGCTTCGTAGGACTGGCCGGCGATCTGGAAACGTTTGGCCAGTGAGCGGAGGTTGCTGGTCCCGTGTGCCAGCGCGAGGGAACGGTTGAACGAGCGTTCGGCCCGGAGGTGGTCGCCGCGGCGGTTATAGAGGGTGCCGAGCGCGAGGTAGCTGATGCCCTCGACCGTCTGGTCGTCGATCTGCTGGCTAAGGCTCAGCGCCTGTTCAGCCGAGGCCACCGCCTCGTCAATCAGCCCCTTCCGCTCGAGGACATGGCTGAGCGAAGAGCAGCATCGGGCTTGGCCGGCGAGGTCGGAGATCTCCTGGAACATGGTGAGACTGTTGCGCAGATGGGTCAGCGAGGGTTCGAGGTCGCCGGCCTCGGCATCCGGGATCGCGAGGTCGTGCTCGAGCCACGCGGCGAGGTGGCCGAAGCCGAGCTCGCCAGCAATCTCCCGGCCGACAGCGTCGAACAAGCGCATTTCTGCCCACCGTGATCGCGTCTCGTGGTAGCCGAAGAGCGCGAGCGCCAACTCTGGGAGTAGCGGACGCAGAGCGGAGGAGCGCCGCCCCTGATGGAAGGCCTCGACGATGTTGGCTCGTTCGTCGTCCAACCACTGCAGTATTGCGCCGATATCGGAGAGGATCGGCGCAGCCTGGAGGCTGTCGCCTGCCAAAGACAGTTTTGGAGTCTCTCTGTGCGTCAGCTGTTGGCATCGCCAGGCGATGCCGGTGTAGAGCTGCAGGACCCTTGCGAGCGCATCGATCCGTGCGCCCTCGGACAACACCTGGTTGGCGCGTTCACGGGCGTACGCGCGAATCAGGTCGTGGAGGCGGTAGCGACCTGGCGCCATCGACTCCAGCAGATTGAGGTCGACGAGCCGCTCCAGCAACTGCTCTGTGTGTTCGTCCGATTTGCCGAGTAGGCGCGATGTGGTCAAGGTGATCAGATCAGAGCCGTTGGGTAGGCCGAGCAGGTCAAGTGCAGCTGCCGCTTGCCGGTCGAGTGCCTGTTCGCTCGCAGCCAGGAATTGGACCGAACCGACGATGTTGGCCCGTACGCCGGACTCGCCCGTGCCGAGCTCATCCAGCCGCCGCCGCTCGTCCTGGAGCTGAGTCACCACGTGTTCGATCGGCCAGGTCGGGCGAGCAGCCAACCGCGCGCCGATCAGCCGCAGTGCAAGCGGCAGGTGTCCCGTGAGCTGGGCCAGAGAATGTGCCGCCGGACCCTCCGCTGACACCCGCGCGTCTCCCGCGATTCGTCCCAGCAACTCCACTGAATCTGTCTCCGACAGGGGAGCGAGACTGACCTGGAGAAAGCCGGGCAGGGTGGTCAGACCTCGCCGACTCGTAACGATCACCGCGGAACCCTGAATGCCTGGAAGCAACGGTCTGATTTGGGCGGCGCCGTTTGCGTTGTCGAGCAGTAAGAGAACACGCAGGCCGGCCATCCGCGATCGGTAGAGAGCAGCGGCCTCGTCGACGCCCTCAGGAATCGACTGGCCGCTGATACCGAGAGACCGCAGGAGTTGGCTTAGTGCGTCGGCCGGGGTGATCGGATCTCCGGGGCCATAGCCGCGTAGATCCAGATAGAGATTGCCGTCGGGGTAGGAGGCGGCGGCGAGATGAGCGGCATGAACGGCGAGCGCGGTCTTCCCGACACCGCCCATGCCCGTCACGGCAGCCATGCCCACCAACCCGACCGCCTCGCCCGGTGTCAAGACCCGAACCAAGGCCTCAAGCTCAGATGTGCGGCCAGTGAAGTCTGACAACGTCGGTGGAAGTTGTCGGGGAACGACAGTGGCTTCCTCGCGCAGGAGAGCCATGGACCGATTGGATGGCCCACGACGAGAGCCTCGAGCGGCCGATGACAATCGGTCTGCTGATTCGGAGTCGAGTCCCAAGGCTGCGGCGATGGCCTGCAGTGTCTCGGTCCGGGGGCGCTTTCGGGATCCACGCTCGAGCATGCTGATGGCCTGCTCGCTCAGACCGGCCTTCTCGGCCAGGGCGGCCTGGGTCAGGCCGGCGCGGGTCCGGTAGCCACGGAGGAGGTCCCCCAGCGTCTCCGTGCTCAGCCGACCCACCTCCGTCTCCCGCTCCGAGTCTGCAGTGATGCGGTATACAAAACATCACCCCGGCCAACTGTAGGAGGTTCGTGCGTCGACGTGCCGTCGATATCCACAGGGAAGGACAAAGGCTTCCCCAAGTGTTCGCCAGACTGAATAGCATGGAGCAACTGTTTGAAAATAGCATTCAGTTACTTAACGAGGACGCTCCGGATACAGGACCTGTTGTTTAGTGGTCTTGTTGTGACATGTGACCAAATTGCAAGGACCCCGGGTTATCGCCGGGGTCCTTGCTCTGCGTAGCCGCCTGACTCAGGCGTTGGGACGCTTGCCGTGGTTCGCGCCCTTCTTCTTGCGTGCGCGACGCTTGCGGCCGGTCTTACCCATTAGAAAGCCTCCTTGTAACAACTGCAAAGAGTCACAGTCTCTCATACCACGAAGGTGTGTTGAGCACAGTGCGGCGAGTCACGGTCTGGCCTACAGTGTTTCGCGGCGCGCCTGATGAGCAGAATTATGAAGAGTCAGCGATGTGCTGTCTGCCCCCCTGTGCCTGAATCCAGGCACAAGACCGCGACGCTGATCGGAGGTGACCTATGCTAGGCGACTACTGGGACTGGTGAGCCAACGCTCCGGACAGAAGCGGGTGGGCGGGCGATGAGGCGTGTGGCGTTGCGCACGTTCGTCTCGTTGGCGACGCTCCTGGCTTTGCTGATCCTCGGGCTGGCTTGCGGGCAGGTTTCGGACCTATGGACACTCCTCGCGTTGTGTCTTCTCATGCTTATCGGCGGATTCCTCCGATTCTCGGTTGCGCCGAACTACCTGGCCTCGCTGGACTCAGTCGTTCTGATGACCGTCTATGTGATCGCTGGACCGTGGGCCGCGGTGATAGCCGCGGCCGTCGCCTACTTACCTCAGGTACGTCGCCGGATTCCGCTCATCCGGCGGGTCTTCAACGGAGCCCAGCGCATCCTGGCTACAGCCGCTGGTGGCATCGCCTACACCCTGGCCGGGGGGCCAGTGGGTGATAGCGCTCTCAGCCATGAAGGCCGTGCCATTTTCGCCACCACGGCGGCCACCTTGGCGCAGCACGTCGCCAACGCCGCTCTGGTCTGTCTGGTGATCTGGATCGACGGCAAGGCCAGTCCGGTCGAATTCCTGCGGCAGGTGGTGCTGCCGACCTTCCTTCCGATGGCTGGCTACGGCTTCCTTGGTCTGTTGCTAGCGGTGCTCTGGCTCGGTGGGTTGGGGCCGCTGGCCGGTCTGGTCGTGCTCGTGCCGCTACTGTTCGCACGCTGGGCTCTGTCCCAGTACGAGGTTGAGAAGACGGCACAGGCGGCCACGATGCGGGCGTTCATCCAGGTGATCGAGACGAAGGACCTCTACACCCGCGGTCACTCAGAGCGCGTGAGCGAAGGTGTCGGCATGCTGGGCAGGTTCCTCCGATTGAGTGAGGACCGGCAGAATGCGCTGGAACACGCCGGTCTCCTGCACGATGTCGGCAAGGTCGGTGTGCCGACGAGCATCATCCAGAAGCCAGGTCGGCTTGACGACTCAGAGATGGATGCGATCCGGCTGCACCCCGCCCGCGGCGTCGAGTTGATCGGCAACATCCCGTTCCTGGAGGAAGTGAAGTCGGCAGTACTCCATCATCACGAGAAGTTCGACGGCACCGGTTATCCCGCCGGCCTCAGCGGAACCAACATCCCGTACTTCGCTCGCATCATCGGCATCGTCGATGCTTTCGACTGCCTGACATCGACCCGTTCCTACCGTCCAGCGCGGAGTGTCGAGGAGACTCTCGCCATCCTCGAACAGGACAAGAACTCGCACTTCGATCCCGGCCTCGTCGACGCCTTCGTAAGGCTGATCAAGAAGGATGGCTGGAAGGCGGCCGAGGTCGATCAGCCGGCGCCGGACGCCAATGTCCAGGCGGGCTTCGATCACGACGACCTCAGCCTCGGTAGCAGTGGTGGCGCCTCAGGTTCGGCAGCGGGGCCGACATGACCGCCCCCGGAGACGTGGAAGGTCTCGAACTTCGGAAGCTCGGCAGCGGCGTCGTGATCGTCCTGGCCGGCGTCGGACTCGGGTTCACCGCGCTCTTGATGACCGCGCGCAACGGCGTAACCGAGTGGCCATTCGTGCTGACCTTCGGATTCCTGATCGCGATCGGCGAGATGGTGCAGTTCAAGGTCGATCGCAGCCGCAACAGGGCCCCGATCGCCACCAGCGCGGCTCTGGCCTATGCGATGCTGCGAGGGCCGTCCCTAGCCACCCCGCCCGACGTCGCGCAGATCATCGCGGTCACCTTCGTGGCGACCATGGTAGGTGTCGGGCCTCGCGCGATCGCGGGCCTCCGATGGGACCTCGTGGTCTCTTGCCGTCGGGTTCTGTCAGTGGCTTGCGCAGCGGTTGTCTTCGCAGCCGTAACGCCGGCCGACCTGTCTTGGAACGGCTCGTGGCGGCACGCCTTTCCACTGATTCTGGCCATGCTGCTCGGGGTGCTCACCGCAGGAGTGGTCGATGCCCTGGTCGGGGCAGGGCAGGCGACCGAGCGCTACAACAAGCCGTTCCCAGCGTCCTTACGCGACGAACTGATGGTGATGGGACAGATCGGTATGGCCATGGGGCTGGGCGGCGTGATCCTTGCCGCGGGAACCTCATTGCTCGGATTGTGGGCGCCGCCGTTGGTGGTGGTACCGCTCTTGTTGACGCAGTTTGCGTTCAGGCGGTTTGCGTCGGCTCAGCGGACGTATCGGACTACGGTGCGGTCGATGGCTCGGAGTACGGAGATTGCTGGGTTCAGTAGTCCGGGGCAGAATGCGCGGACTGCCGCGCTGGCTGTGGCTATTGGCAACGACCTTGGGTTGACGCCGGCTCGGATGGAGGCGTTGGAGTACGCCGCCCTACTGTCCGGTGTCGGGCAGTTGGCGTTGGCGGATCCCAGTCCGGGTGGGGCTTCGCTTCTCCGCAGCAGGGAAGAGCGGCAGCAGGCCGCGGAGATTGGGGCCTCGATTATCGAGCGGTCCGGGGTGCTGGATCATGTTGCGGAGATCGTGCGGCACTCGAATGATCCGTATCGCCAAGGTCGCGCCAACAACTCGGACATCCCGCTGGAGAGCGGCATTGTCAATGTGTCGCTGGCCTACGAGCAGCTGGTTGGTGAGGGGACCGGGCAGAGTCCGGACAAGGCGATGGAGTCGATCGGCCTCGGGATCGGCGCGGAATACGACCCAGTGGTCGTGGAGTCACTTCGCCGGGTGATCGGCCGCGGTTTTCGCTTCTAGTTCTTCCCACGAAGGCGCTGCCTCCACTGGGACGCGGCCGGTGCCGCCCATGCCGGAGTACAGGAGTAGGCCCGCGCCGGCGGCGATCAGTACGTCGCCGGGGCTCACCGCCTGGCCCAGCCAAGGCAGAGCAACCGGTACTACGTCTCCGAGCCAGGGGAGTCTGGTAGCCGCAGTGGCGATCTCATGGCGTGGGTCATCCACGACGACCATGTCGAGCCCGGCGCGAGCCAGAGCCGCCAAAGACACGGGCATCGCGCCGTTCAGGGCCACCACCAGGGCGTTGCTGCCGAAGCCGACCGCCAGCAGGGCGACGCCAGGACGCAACAGGTTGAGCCGGAGGAACACGGCGATGCAGGCAGCCGAGCCGATCAGGCCAACGGGGTAAGCGATCCCGCCGGTCAGCGAGCCGAGGACCTGTCCGGTCGCAGCCGCGGCCAGCCAGTGCAGACCGGCCAGAGTGTTGTCGGCGAGGTAGCTGAGGTGGCCGCCCGTCAGCAGCGCCGCTCCCGCGGCGAGCACCATGACGAGCAGAACCAGCAACACCTTCGCGATTCTGCCCGCCATGGCCCGCTAAATCGGAGCACCTGGCTCCTTAGCGTGTCGGAATCACCACTATGCGTTGATGCGTACCACCGTTCGCCCCAGGGTGGAGGTGCCGTCGCCGTACGACAAGGTGCCGAGGTAGCGCGTCCCCTTGGTGAGGCCCGACCAGGCTGCCGTCAGCGTGAACGACTGGCCGATGGTGGTGGCCTTGCTCGCCGGAGTGGCGGTCAGGTTGCCGCTGGCGGTGCTGCCGAGCTGCCAGTCGAACTCACTGATCGCCTGCTGCGCCGCGGGATTCGCCTGGGCGAACATGTTGACGTACAGGTCGTAACTGCCGGCCTCCGGGTACTCCAGGTCGATCTGCTCCGCCGCGGTACCGCCCCCACTGGAGCTGACCAGGTTGGCGGTGCCGGCCTCGTAGACGTACAGGTCGAGGTCAGTCCCCGCCGCCACATCCGCGTCGAAGGTCGAGAACCGGGCCAAGGTGGTCCCGGCCGGGACGGTCACGGTGTACTTCGCGGTGTGGGCCGAGGCGACCGGGTTCGCCGTCGGGAAAGCGGAGCCGTCCGGGTTCGTCAGCGTCGTGGTCCGCTTGGCAGCCGGAACCAGACCGGCGACAGAGGTCTTCAGGGTGCCGGTGAAAGCACTCTTCACCGCGACTCCCGTCTTCCCTGACTTTCCGGTGCCGTTGAGGTCGTAGGCTGCCCTGACGCCGACCGGACGCACCACGACCTGGCTGCGAACCGTGTGGGTCCCATCGCTCCAGCTCAAGCTGCCCGCGGCATACTCCCCGTACGGCGCGGTCGTCCGCTTCAAGGTCACCTTGTACGACGCGGTGCGGCCCGGCGCGATCGTCAGAGTCGCCGGCGAAACGCTCGCCGTGACACCGGCGGGCGCGGTCACCTGGGCCTTGTAGGTGGCCTTCTTGGTTCCGACGTTGGTGACGGTCCTGGTCACCGTCTGGGAGTCGGCCAGGTCACCGATCGCGATGTTCGGGGTGTTCAGATCGCTCGGGTCGCGGGTGCCGAAGATGAGGCACAGGAGGTTGTTCGCGGGGAGTTCCCCGGTCCCGCAGAGGTACCTGGTCCAGTCGATCGGGCCACTGTCGTAGACCAGACCGGGATCGGCCGCGGAGTTCGGCGTGACCTGGCCCGAGCCGTAGTCGAACGCACCGGCCGGACCACCGGTGTCGGTGGTGATCGCGTTGCCCTTGTTGTCCACCGTCGACGACGAGGTCATCAACGCGGACTTGATCATCATCGGCGTCCACTTCGGGTGCAGCTGACGGATCAGGGCCGCGATCCCGGTGATGTGTGGTGCCGCCATCGACGTACCGGAGAGGAGGTCGAAGTTGCGGCCGTTGGCGGCCGGTGAGACGGCGGCGAGTACGTCCACGCCGGGTGCCATGATGTCGGGCTTCAGCAGGTCACCGTGCCCGGCCAGGGACGGTCCGCGGGACGAGAACGCGGCGACGGACGGGGCCTCCGCGCCGACTACCTTCGCTCCGGCACCCAGCGACGCGGTCGCGGCGGGGTTGCTGCTCACATAGGCCTTGATCGCCGCGCCGGCGGTGTCGCTGACGTGCACGGTCGGCACGCTGTGGAAGTCGGCGTTGAGCGAGTTCGGGCTGGTGTTGGCCAGGACCACTCCGACGCCACCCGCCTCGCGGACGGCATCGCTCTTGTCCGTCCGGGCGTTGTTGCCCCGGTCGCAGACGACGATCTTGCCGGCCACCTTCACCGGGTCGAGGAAGCCTTCCGGGTGGGCGGGATCGAACGCCTTCGAGTAGCACAGCCGGGCCCCGGTCGGGTCGGCGCCGGCCCGCGCGGCATCGGTGGACAGGATGAGCGGGCTACTCGGTACTGCGGCTCCGCTGCCGGCGCCGATGTAGCTCGCGCCGTTCCCGAGGGTCACCTTGGCCTCGAAGAGGCGGTCGTGGGTACCGGCCGCGACCGTGGTCAGCCAGGGAGAGTTGTGCGCCACAGTGCTGCTGCCGGGGCCCGAGTTCCCCGCCGAGGCGGAGACGAAGATGCCCGCGGTGGCGGCGTACAGGAACTGGATCTCGACCGGGTCGACGGTGCTGGTGGTGCTGCCGGAGATCGAGAAGTTGATCACGTCGACGCCGTCGAGGATGGCGTCGTCGATCGCTGAGACGATGTCGGCGGTGCTGCCGGAGGCGCTGGAGCCGGTGTTCCACAACGCCTTGTAGACGGCGATCCTGGCCGCCGGGGCCATCCCGCTGCCGAAGCCGAGGGAGTTGCCGTTCACGATCATGTCGGTGTGGTAGTTGCCGGCCGCGGTCGATGCGGTGTGCGAGCCGTGGCCGTTGATGTCCCGGGCCGAGGCGACCTCGTCGACGTACGGCGCTGCCTTGATCGCCGCGTCGCCGCCGAGTCCGGCGTTGTAGTACCGGGCGCTGACGATCTTGTTGCTGCAGTTCGCGGGGGTCCACTGCTCGGCGGCCGCGCAGCTTCCCCGGAAGCCGGTCAGCTTGCTGGGGTTCGCCAGTGGGGCGAAGGAGGGGTTCTCGGGCCAGAGGCCGCTGTCGATGTCACCGATGACAATGCTGGCGCCGCCGCCGGCCTTGGCCGGTCCGCCGAGCTGGTCCCAGAGGCCACCGGGCTTGTCGAGGCCGAGGAAGGTCGGCGTACTGACGGTGTCGGCCTGCCGGATCTCGTTCTTGCTCACGCTCAGAACGCCGGGGGTCTTGGCCAGCTGGGCGGCCTTGGCGGCGGTCATCTTCGCGGAGAATCCGTTGAAGCCCATCGAGTAGTCGTAGATCTTCGCCACACCGGCCTGCCGGGCGACCGTTTCGTGGCGGCTGTTGAGGTAGTTGCGGTACTTGCCGGCCTCGGCTGACTTGCCGTTGAACTTCGTCCCGGCGGCAGGCCTGGTGGCCTTGTACCCCGCGATGTTGCCGGTGTACCCGGCTACCGGGATATCAGCCAGCTGCACGATGTACGTGCCGGCCGGACCGGTCGCGGTCGCTTCGGCAGGCGCGGCGGTTGTGGCCGTCGCCGGCCCTCCCGCCGCTCCGGTCGCCAGCACGACGGCTGCAGCGACTGCAAGGCCCAGCGGCTGGCGCCAGGACGTGGTCAACTTGCGCATGCGATGCGCCCCCTACCCGTTCATGCGCCGATCCGAGCGACCAGCGCGAAGATACCCCGGGGGAAACTTTGCGGCACAGGTCGCTGTTGAGCAAGCTCTGGGCGGGAAATAGTTGCCCACGGCCCGGGTGACCGGGCCGTGGGCCTCGTACTACGCCTTGGCGGGTGCGGCGCCGCCTTCGTCCAGCAGATCGGGCAGGTCCTTGACTCCTGGGTCGCCCGCGTCGGCGGTGTAGTCCGACAGGTGCGTGGAGTCCTTGCCCTCCGGCACCTTCAGGGCCCGGAAGATCAGCGTCAGCACGACCACGATCACCAAGTTGATACCAAAGGCCGTCAGGGCGATGTAGACCTGCGTATCGGTGAACGGGATGTTCGCCAGCGAACCACCGAAATGCTTCTTGGTCGCCGGGTTGATCACGTTGTACGCCTCGATGGTGCCGAACACCATCGCCACGGCCCAGCCGGCCAGCAGCGCCCAGCGGTGGAACCACCGGGTGAAGAGCCCACCCACGATCGCCGGGAAGGTCTGCAGGATCCAGATCCCTCCGAGCAACTGCAGGTTCAGCGAGATCGTCTTGTCCATCCCCAGGACGAAGACCAGCGCGCCGAACTTCACCAGGAGTGACGCGAGCTTCGAGACCTTGGCTTCCTGCGCCGGGGTGGCGTCCTTCTTCAGGAAGTCCCGGTAGATGTTGCGGGTGAACAGGTTCGCCGCCGCGATCGACATGATCGCCGCCGGCACCAGCGCCCCGACCGCGATCGCCGCGAAGGCGATCCCGGCGAACCACGACGGGAACTCCTGATCGAAGAGCCGCGGGATCGCGAGCTGCGGATTCGCCAGGCCGTCGAGCCCCTTGACGTCCACGTTCGCCTTGATCGCCATGAACCCGAGCAGCGCGAGCAGCCCGAGCAACAGCGAGTAGGCCGGCAGCATCGCGGCATTACGCCGGACGATGTTGCGGTTCTTCGTCGAGAGCACCGCGGTCACGGAGTGCGGGTACATGAACAGCGCCATCGCGGAACCGAGCGCCAGCGTCCAGTACGCCGAGTAGCCAGACTCGCCCGGGATGAACACGCCGGTGGGCTTCCCGGTCGCTTGGGACGTGGTCTCCATCTTGGTCTGCGCGGCGTCGAAGATGCCGCCCCAGCCGCCGAGCTGGCCCGGCAGGTACAGGATCGCCACCGCGATGACCAGGTAGATCAGCCCGTCCTTGACGAAGGCGATCATGGCCGGCGCCCGCAGGCCCGACGAATAGGTGTAGGCGGCCAGTACTGCGAACGCGATCAGCAACGGCAGGTCCTTGGCCAGCAGGTTGTCGCCGCCGAGACCCATGGTCTCGAAGACGGCCTGCATACCGACCAGCTGCAGCGCGATGTACGGCATGGTCGCGAGGATGCCGGTGACCGCCACCGCCAGTGAGAGGCCTTTGCTGCCGTAGCGGCCGCCGACGAAGTCCGCCGGCGTCACATAGCCGTTGCGATGCGCCACAGACCAGAGCCGCGCCATGAAGACGAAGATGATCGGGTAGACCACGATCGTGTACGGCACCGCGAAGAAGCCGCTGATCGCTCCGGTCGCGTACATCGCCGCCGGCACCGCGACGAACGTGTACGCCGTGTAGAGGTCGCCGCCCAGCAGGAACCAGGTGATGAACGTGCCGAAGCCCCGTCCACCCAGCCCCCACTCGTCGAGGCTGTCGAGCTCGCCGGTCCGCCGCCAGCGCGCCGCCATGAAGCCCATCACCGTGACCGCCGCGAAGATCACGATCACGATGATCAGCTGGACCCAGTCGACCGAGTGGTTCATCGCTCGTTCCCTTCCGCCGGTGCGTCCGGATTACCCAGCCCCTGGGCCGCCCGCCGTCTGCGTTCCTCCCGAATGATCAGCTGGTAGGAGATGCCCACCGTGATCACGGAGATGAACACCCACGCGAGCTGGTACCAGTAAAAGAACGGGAAACCCCACAACCGGGGTTCGTCCCTGGCGTAAGTGGAGACTAGAAGTGGTACGACGACCGAGACAGCCAGCAGGACGCCGGCTATCCAGTACGCGGGTCTGACCGCAGCCAACTTGGACACAGCTACCTCCTCGGGACACAGGCGCAACGGTGCACGCTACCGTCCGGCACTAAGCAGTTACTAGACCCTCAGGGTGGGCCATGGAGACAGAGACAGCTTGGAAGGTACGGCGGGTCGTCCTGTCGGTGTTGTTCCTCGGAGTCGTTGCCCTGCCGCTCTATCCCGAGCTGTTCGGCCTGGACGAGGTGACCCCGTTCACCCAGCTGGTGGCGTTCCGCCCGCAGGCCCTGGTGTTCGTCCTCCTGGTCGGTCTGCTGATGCTGATCCGGCCGGGCTGGCGGCTCGCTGCCGCGATGGTGGTCGTGCTGGCGCTGACCGGGGGAGTGTTGACCGCGCCGCGGCTGCTGAACGATCCGGAGCCGCCGGCCGTCGGCAGCAGGGCGCTGACCATCATGGTGGCGAACGTGCTCGGCGGCGGGGCCGACGCGGGGGAGGTCGCCAAGGTGATCCGGGCCCGTCGTCCCGATGTGGTGTCGTTGCCTGAGGCCCAGGTCGACGTCCGGCAGGAGATCCAGGCCCATCTGCAGGGCCTCACCTACAACGGTTACACGCAGCAAGCGAACGCGGCCGTCGAGAGTGCGACCAGCGTCCTGGTGGCGGGCACGCTCGGCAGCGTCCAGTTCGATTCGGAGAAGCTCGACACCGGCCGGGTGAACGTCGCGCAGCCCAAGCCGGGGGCGGGGGAGCCGGGCGCCGAGACGATCGGCCCGGTCCAGCAGACCACCACGCAGTTCGGCCACATCATCATCACCGGCGGCAACCTCGGCAAGCTCCGGCTGATCGCGTACCACGGTTACCCGCCGCTGCCGTCCTCGGTGAGCATCTGGAAGCAGGACCTCGAGGTCGTGCGGAACTGGTGTTCGCAGGACCAGCCCACCGTCGTGGCCGGTGACTTCAACGCGACCACGGACCACGCGGACTTCCGGGACGCGATGGACCCGGGCTGCCGCAGTGTGGCCACGACCGTGGGTGCCGGTCTGCAGGGGACCTGGCCGTCGGACCGTCCACGCATCGTCCGGACGCAGATCGACCACGTGGTGGTGAGCGACGGCGTCACCCCGAACAGCTTCCGCACGTACGAGATCGAAGGCACCGATCACCGCGCGGTGATCGCGACGATCTCCGTCCGGAAGGATTCCTAGGTCGGGTTGGCGGCCGGGCGGTAGATGTAGGGCTGGGAGGCGCGGACCGCCTCGGTGACCATCAGGAGCAGGTCCGCGCGGGCCTCGATCGAGCGGCCGAACAGGTCGTCGTCGCCCGGGATCGGGAATCCCTTGACCCCGATCGCCAACTGGCTCAGCAGCACGTGCAGCACGCCGCGGGCGTTGAAGACGCTCGGGGTCGGCCACTCCGGCAGGGTCTCGTGCATCAGCGGCTGCTGCGCCGCGGTCGCCGCGATCGGCTTCAGCCAGCGCTCCAGTTCGTCGCTGGTCAGCATGTTCCGGTGCAGGATCGTCATCACCGCATGTGCGACGCGGTCGTGCTCCTCGTGCACCCAGCGGTACTGCGTGTCCTTGACGATCCGGTCCGCGAGCACGTCGAGGAGCGCACGCAGTACGCCGGCATCGCAGTGCCGGGACCGCGCCAGGGCCCCGATCGCGTCCGCTCCATGAGCCACGGCATGGGCCCAGCCGCAGTCGGCGACGTACCCGCGCAGGTCGCGCTCACGCAGTAGCCAGGTGGCCAGCCGGTCGCCCCAGCGCATCACCACCTCGTCGTGCACCAGGAACTCGGCGTTGTCGCGGTGGATCACCTCCGCCAGCGTCAGCGCGGTGAAGGAGCGGCGGAAGACCGTGTCGGTGCCGTCCTCGCCCAGCCCGTAGGCGAGTCCGGCGCAGAGACCGTCACCGAAACCGGGCAGCAGGTCGTCATAGACCCCGCGCTCGAGCCAGGTGGCGAGCGTCGGATAGGCCAGCGCGTCGCGGATCTGCGGGTTGGTGCTGGCGAGCCCGCGGACGAGCTCCTCGGTGAGGTCGGTCAGCGCACGATCGCGGGGTACCGCGTAGTCCGCGGCCATCACGTCCTGCCAGTACGTCGACTCCACCCGAGCATCCTTTCACTTGGACTTGAACAATCAACACCTCTTCGGCCGATCTGTCGAGCCTGTCCAGATCGGGCCAGCGGCTAGGCTCGGGGTTGTGCCGTCCTTGACCGATGTGGCGCGGAACCACACGACGCTGGACCAGGCGGACCTGGACCGGTTGCAACTGCTGGTTTCCGACTGGCAGATGCTGGCGGACCTGTCCTTCGCCGACCTGGTGCTCTGGTTGCCCGACACCGAGGGACTCGGCTTCTGGGCGGGGGCCCAGATGCGGCCGACGACCGGGCCCACGGCGTACCTGGACGACATCGTCGGCAGCTTCATCCCGCGCGACCGCCGGCCGCTGCTGGACCAGGCCTACGACGGCGGCCGGATCTGCCGCGAAGGCGATCCCGAGTGGCGCGACGACGTCCCGGTCCGGGTCGAGACCATCCCCGTACGCCGCGGCGCCCGGGTGATCGCGGTGATCGCCAGGAACACCAACCTGCTCGGGGTCCGGACGCCGTCCCGGCTGGAGATCGCCTACCTGCAGAGCGCGACCGACCTGGCCCGGATGATCACCGACGGCATCTTCCCGTACGGCGGGGAGCGGCTGCTGTCCACCAGCCCCCGGGTGGGAGACGGGTGTATCCGCGTCGACCGGCACGGCATGGTGACGTTCGCCAGCCCGAACGCGTTGTCCGCCTACCGCCGGATGGGGCTCGTCACCGACCTGGTCGGCAGCCGGCTGAAGGACATCACCGCGGACCTGATGCACATCGGCATCCTGGTGGACGACGTGCTCGCCTCGGTGCTGACCGGACGGGCCGCCAAGGAGTACGAGATCGAGAACTCCGAGGCCACCCTGTTCCTGCGGGCGATCCCGCTGCGGGCCGACGGCGAGCATGTCGGCGCGCTGATCCTGCTCCGCGACGTGACGGAGCTGCGGAGCCGGGAGCGGGAGCTGGTCACCAAGGAGGCGACCATCCGGGAGATTCATCATCGCGTCAAGAACAACTTGCAGACGGTCGCCGCGTTACTCCGGATGCAGGGCCGCCGGATCACTGTGCCCGAAGCCCAGGCCGCCCTGGCCGAGGCCGTACGCCGGGTCGGGTCGATCGCGATCGTCCACGAGACCCTGTCCGAGTCGTTCGACGAGCACGTGGATTTCGACGATGTGGCGGACCGGGTGGCCGCGATGGTGGCCGACGTGTCCACGGTCGCGACCCAGGTGGAGATCCGGCGCACCGGGAGTTTCGGAGTACTGGACTCCGAGGTGGCGACGCCGCTGGCGATGGTGCTGACCGAGCTGATGCAGAACTCCGTGGAACACGCGTTCGGGACCCGGTCGGGGGAAGACGCCGTGGGCAAGATCGAACTGGAGGCCCAGCGGTCGGTGGGGCGGCTCAGAGTGGTCGTCAGCGATGACGGCAAGGGTCTGCCGGCCGGCTTCGACTCCGAGACTTCAGGGAATCTGGGGCTGTCGATCGTGCGCACGCTGGTGATCGGGGAACTCGACGGGGTGCTGGAGTTCCACCCGCGCACCGACGGCCCGGGCACCACGGTCACCCTCGACATTCCCGTGAAGGAATAGGGCAACCAAAAAGGCCCCGCGGATCCCGCGGGGCCCCATCGCGTTGCAGTTCAGGCGGTGCGGATCCGAGCGCGAGCATTCCGGCGCTTCAGCGCACGACGCTCGTCCTCACTCAGGCCACCCCAGACACCGTGGTCCTGGCCGGCCTCCAGTGCCCACGCAAGGCACTGCTCACGCACGTCGCAACGGCGGCACACCTGCTTGGCCTCCTCGATCTGCATGATCGCGGGCCCGGTGTTGCCGATGGGGAAGAACAGTTCCGGGTCCTCATCGAGGCAAACGGCCCGGTGGCGCCAATCCATGGCGAATCCCATCTCTCTCAGTTGGTTTCCTACGCTGCAGGCTTGGTCTGTGCCCAATCAGCGCGGCTGTACTCGCACGGGGGTGGTGCGAAGCGTTGTGAACGTTTTCACGAACGAGTCCATGTTCCCAATCTCGGGATGATGAAACAAGGGTTCTGGACTTGTCGATCGGATCACAACACTTCCTTAACACTACGTACCGGTGCGCAACGGTTCACCCTGTCCGGTTAACGGACGGGACCTCCCCACTGCGATCACCCGTTCACTGCAAGTAACCGATGCAACCGTCTTGGGGTTACGCAAAACCTGAAAACCCTGTGGGGCAAGGCTCGCGACCCTGTGGAGCACTGGGATAGTGGTGGTCCCCCGCATCTCCAGCCCGTGCCGACGAGACACTAGGCTTGCGGGCGTGCCGACCGATTCCTCGCCAGCAGTCGTCCCGCGCCCGCTCAAGTTAGCCGCGGCCGTGGTCGCCGCGGAAGGCCTTGTGGTCGCCGTTCTCGGAATTGCCGAAGCATTTACGATCCACAGCGACCGCCTGGAGCGCGGCATCACCACCACGGTCTTCCTGCTCCTGTACGGCGCTGGGCTGGTTCTCGTGGCTCGTGGGCTCTACCGGACGTCCACGTGGAGCCGCGGACCGACACTGTTCTCGCAGCTGCTCCAGCTCGGAGTCGCGTGGAGTTTCTGGGGTGGTTCCACCACCGCCGTGTCCGTAGTACTGGCGGTGGCGGCGGTCGCCGTACTGGTGGCGGTGTTCCAGAAGGCGTCGATGGCGGCGCTACAGGACGATCCGACCAGGGATCACCCGGTGCTCTGAGGGTTCACTCCTTCAGCAGGCCGGCCCGGAGCTCGTTGAGGGTGCGGGCCAGCAGCCGGGAGACGTGCATCTGGGAGATGCCGATCTCCTCGGCGATCTGGGACTGGGTCATGCCACGGAAGAACCGCAGGGTCAGGATCCGCTTCTCCCGGGTGTCCAGCTGCGCCAGCAGCGGTTTGAGCGACTCCCGGTACTCCACGCTCTCCAGGGCCTCGTCCTCGCCGCCCAGGCCGTCCAGCACGGTGGTGGCGTCCGCCTCGTTCTGGTCCGGGGCGTCCAGCGAGAGGGTGTTGTAGGCGTTCGCCGACTCCAGGCCCTCGATCACCAGGTCCTCGGCGAGGTCGAGCCGGCGCGAGAGCTCGGCGACGGTGGGAGCCCGGCCGAGCTCCTGGGTCAGCTCGGCGGTCGCCGCGGTCAGGGACAACCGGAGCTCCTGCAGCCGGCGGGGGACGCGGATCGCCCAGCCCTTGTCGCGGAAGTATCGCTTGATCTCGCCGAGGATCGTCGGGGTCGCATAGGTGGAGAACTCCACCCCACGGTCCGAGTCGAACCGGTCGACCGCCTTGATCAGGCCGATGGTGGCGACCTGGACCAGGTCGTCGTACGGCTCGCCGCGGTTGCGGAAGCGGCGGGCCAGGTGCTCGACCAGCGGCATGTGCAGCGAGACGAGGCCGTCCCGGGCCAGGATGTGCGCCGGATCCCCGCGCTCGGCGGACGCCATCGCAGCGAAGAGTCCGGCCGTCCGGGTGCGTAGGTCTGTTGGTTCCTGGGGTTCGCCCAGGGATCGTTCGTCGGTCACGCCTTCTCCGAGGCGGTGGCGGACGCCGTCACGGTGATGGTGAGCCGCCCGCTCTCGGACTCGGCGGCGGCAGACTCCACCAGGGCGGTCAGCACGGTCCAGCCGAAGGAATCGGTGTCCGGAAGCCAGCCGTTCGGCACAGTGGCCGTGGTGCGCACGGTCAGCTGCGGCGGGTCGATGTAGAAGATGCAGTCCAGGACGCCGTCGGACGCCTGCGGGAGCAGCAGCGCGCAGGCCTCGTCCACGGCGATCCGCAGGTCGTCGATCGCGTCGACGGTGAAGTGGTTGCGGGCGGCGAGGTTGCCGACCACCGACCGCGGCACCGCTATGTAGGCGCTGTCCGCCGGGATGCTGAGGTGGACCTCTGCGGCTTGTCCGGTGCTGCTCACTGTGTTGCCTCCCAGGCGCTGTCCATGGGCGATCGGCCCACGGCGTACATCTTCCCCTCTGCCCACCCCGACCGCATCTCCACCTCATCCATTGCGTCCGAAGAAGTGGAGAGACGTCTCGCCGGTTCTTCGGACGCAACGAACGAGGCCGAGCTCCCGGTACGCCGGGAGTCGGCCTCGCCGCGGGTGGTTCCTTAAGTCGGCTCTACGTGGGTCGGGTCGAGAACCCGGCGCAGGAACGTCCGGGTGCGCTCCTCGGCCGGGTTGCCGATCACCTCGGCGGGTGGTCCCTGCTCGACGATCACGCCGCCGTCCATGAACACTACCCGGTCCGCGACCTCACGGGCGAAGGCCATCTCGTGGGTGACCACGAGCATCGTCATCCCGTCCAGGGCGAGCTTGCGCATCACGGTCAGGACGTCGCCGACCAGTTCGGGGTCGAGCGCCGAGGTGGGCTCGTCGAACAACATCAGCGCCGGGTCCATGGACAACGCCCGAGCGATCGCCACGCGCTGCATCTGCCCGCCCGACAACTGGGCCGGGTACGCCGTGACCTTGTCGTTCAGGCCGACCCGGTCGAGGTTGGCCCGGGCGACCTTGTCGGCCTCGGCCGGCTTCCGCTTCAGCACTGTGGTCTGGGCGACCGTGCAGTTCTGCAGCACCGACAGGTGCGGGAACAGGTTGAACTGCTGGAACACCATGCCGATCTGCTGACGGGCGGCGTCCAGGTGGCAGTCCGGGTTGGTGATCTCCTCACCGCGGACGAACACCTTGCCCTCCTGCGGTACCTCCAGCAGGTTGACGCACCGCAACAGCGTGGACTTGCCCGAGCCGGACGGCCCGATCACGCAGACGACCTCGCCCTGCTCGACCGTGAAGTCGATACCGCGCAGGACGTGGTTGCTGCCGAACGACTTGTTCAGGTTCTTGATCTCCACCAGTGCCATCAGCGCGTCCTCGCAGCCTTTGCCTCGAGCCGGCGCACCAGGATACCCAGCGGCAGGGTGATGATCAGGTAGCAGAAACCGGCGGTGACCAGCGGGGTCAGGTTCGAGTAGGTGTTGGCCAGGTCCCGGCCGAACCCGGTCAGCTCGTACCCGGCGGCGGTGGTGCCGATGATGAACACCAGCGACGAGTCCTTCACCAGCAGGATCAGGTCGTTGGTCAGCGGCGGCAGCACGATCCGGAACGCCTGTGGCAGCACGATCTTGCGGGTTGCCAGCGCGGGCGGCATGCCGAGCGACCGGGCCGCCTCGATCTGCCCCTTCGGCACCGCCTGGATGCCGGCCCGGATCACCTCGGCCATGTACGCCGCGGCGACGATGCCCAGCGCGAGCCAGACCGTGCCGTACGGGTCGAGCGGGATCGTCATCCCCTCGAACGCCAGCGGCAGCAGGCTGAACGCGATGAAGACGACGATCGCCGGCAGGCCACGGAAGAACTCGATGTAGGCGGTCGAGATCCACCGGTACGGGCCGACACTGGACAGCCGCATCAGCGCCAGCACGGTGCCGCCGATCAGGCCGATCACGAAGGCACCGGCGGTGTACTCCACCGTCTTGACCAGGGCGTTGAGCAGGCCGTCCTCGAAGGCGGACCTGATGTAGGCCGGCTTGAAGAAGACGCTGCCGATCTGGCCCCAGTCGGCGGTGAACGCGGCGACCAGGACCAGCACGACCAGGATCGAGTACTGGATCCGGCGGGAGCGCTGAGACCGCTGCCGCGGGCTCAGCCCCTTCCTCTCAACGGTGTCGCTTGGCGCGCTCACTTCTTCGGCTCAACCCCGAACCACTTCTTGTAGATCTCGTTGTACTTGCCGTCGGCCTTGGCCGCGGTCAGCAGGGTGTTGAACTTCTCCACCAACTTCGGGCCGCTGCCGTCCTTGAGGGCGCCGAAGCCGTACTGCTCACCGGTGTCGAACTCGGCGACTACGGCCATGTCCGAGTTCGCCTTGACGAAGTCGTAGAGCACGCCGTTGTCGTTGATGGCGGCTGCCACCCGGCCGGACTTGACGTTGTTCTCCTGCAGCGACAGGTCGTTGAAGGGGATCACCTCGAAGCCGTACTGCTTGGCCTGCTCGTCGGCGTACGTCTTGCCGGTGGTGTCGGCCTGGACGCCGACCTTCTTGCCCTTCAGGTCCGCCAGCGACTTGATCCCCGAGTCCGCCTTGACCATCAGCACCTGGGTGGCGTCCATGTACGGCGCGGTGATGCTGATCGCGGCCTGGCGCTCGGGGGTGATGGTCATCGCGCCCATGCCCATGTCGCACTTCTTGGCCTGGAAGGCGGCGCCGGAGGTGACTTGGGCCCACTCGAGGCTGACCACTTCCTGCTCGACCCCGAGATCGTTGGCCACCAGGTCCAGCAGATCGACGTCGAAGCCGACCACGTCGGTGCCGTCCTTGTACTCGAACGGCTTGTACGACAGGTGCGTGCAGACCATCAGCTTGCCAGGCTTGACCAGGGTGATCCCGGCGGCCGCGGCTTTGTCCTCGGTTCCACCGCTGCCCGAGTCATCGCTGCCGCAGGCGGAAAGCGTGAGTACGAGCACGGCGACCGAGGCGACGGCGACCGTGGCGCGACTCTTGCGAAGGGTGGAGACGATGTTCATCGCGAATACTCCTCGACACTGGTTGTGAACGCCGGTCCGGACGATACCGGGCCGGAATGCCCGCATCCTGACACAGCAGGCAGGCGCCTGTCGGCTGGTAACGGGGGCCGAGACTCGATCGTCACCCGGATGAGGCCGTGTGGGGTCCCTCACAGACCAGACCACTATGGCCTGTGGTTTACTCGTGACGACGGGTGACCCCCTGGCAACGGCGCCGTTCGACGCATCCTCATCGGACCGCCACCTTCCGCGCACGCCTGCCCAGTTCTTCACGAAGGGTCCCCCCATGGTCGCCGAACCCTATCCGTCCGAGACCGTTTCCGATCCGTACGCCGGTGACGCCGTGTTCGAGTTGCACCGCGGCGGCAAGATCGAGGTCACCTCGTCGGTCCAGGTGAACGACGCGGACGACCTGTCGAAGGCCTACACCCCCGGAGTCGCCCGGGTCTGTACCGCGATCGCGGAGGACCCTTCGCTGGCTCGCAAGTACACCTGGAAGTCGAACGTGGTCGCGGTCGTCACGGACGGCACCGCAGTACTGGGTCTGGGTGACATCGGCCCGGTCGCGTCCCTGCCGGTGATGGAGGGGAAGGCGCTGCTGTTCAAGGAGTTCGGCGGCGTCGACTCGGTGCCGATCGCGCTGGACTGCACCGATGTCGACGACTTCGTCGACACGGTGGCCCGGATGGCGCCTTCGTTCGGTGGCATCAATCTGGAGGACATCTCGGCGCCGCGCTGCTTCGAGATCGAACGCCGGCTGAAGGAACGCCTCGACATCCCGGTCTTCCACGACGACCAGCACGGTACGGCGGTCGTCGTACTGGCCGCTCTCCGCAACGCACTGCGGGTGACCGGTAAGTCGATCGAGGACGTCCGGGTGGTGATCTCGGGAGCGGGTGCGGCCGGGGTCGCGTGTGCGCGGATCCTGTTGCAGGCCGGGGTGGGTGATCTGGCCGTTGTCGACAGCAAGGGTGTGCTGTCCGAGGACCGGTCCGACCTGACCCCGGTGAAGCTGTCGCTGGCGCAGGACACCAACACCGGCGGGCTTTCCGGCCGTTTGGTGGACGCGCTGGACGGGGCGGACGTGTTCCTCGGCGTCTCCGGCGGTACCGTCCCCGAGGACGCGATCGCCCGGATGGCGCCGGGCGCGATGATCTTCGCCCTCGCGAACCCGAACCCCGAGGTACACCCGGACATCGCCCACCGGTACGCCGCGGTGGTGGCGACGGGGCGCTCCGACTTCCCGAACCAGATCAACAACGTGCTGGCCTTCCCCGGCATCTTCCGCGGCGCCTTCGACGTGAACGCCTCCCGCATCACCGAAGGCATGAAACTGGCCGCGGCCGACGCCCTCGCCGGCCTGATCGCCGCCGACGACCTGCGAGCGGACTACATCATCCCGTCACCCTTCGACGCCCGAGTCGCCCCCGCAGTAGCCGCCGCAGTCTCCACCGCCGCCCACCGCGACGGAGTCTCCCGAGCCTGACCAGCTCGCCCAAACACCTCGGGCTCGCCCTGACGCTGTCGGATGCGCCAGGCCGAGCCCGAGCCACGTCCCCCGGTCCCCGGCCCCTGTCTCCGGGCCCTCCCCGGCCCTCCGCCCCCTGCGTCCACGCCCTACACGGCGAACCCACGCTTTGGGGGGTTATCCCCTGAAAGCGTTGGTTGCTGCGGTGCATTCCGGGCGCCAACCCACCTTTTCAGGGGATAACCCCCGAAAGCGAAAGCGTGGGTTCGCCGAAGGAGGAGGGGGGTGATGTTTGTGACTGACGGATGCGGGGTGGGGTTCTAGGGTGGGCGGCATGCTTGCTGCGTTTGCTGCCAGGTTTGATGCCGAGGACCCGATCTCTGCGTTGGAGGTGGGGGAGCGCCCGGATCCGGTGGTGCCGGACGGGTGGGTGACGATCGATGTGCGGGCGACGGCGCTGAATCACCATGATTTGTGGTCGTTGAAGGGTGTCGGGCTTGCTGAGCAGAATTTGCCGATGATCCTGGGCTGCGACGCCGCGGGGATCGACCCGGACGGCAACGAGGTCGTGGTGCATGCGGTCATCTCCGATCCCTCGTGGAAGGGCGACGAGACGCTGGATCCGAAGCGGTCGCTGTTGAGTGAGCGGTACCAGGGGACGCTGGCCGAGAAGGTGGTGGTGCCGGCGGGCAACGTCGTACCGAAGCCGGCTGGGTTGAGCTTCGAGCAAGCCGCCTGTTTGCCGACGGCCTGGCTTACGGCGTACCGGATGCTTTTCACGCAGTCGGGGCTGAAGCCGGGCGACACCGTGCTGGTGCAGGGTGCCGGTGGTGGGGTCTCGAGTTCGCTGATCACGTTGGCGCGGGCGGCGGGGATCCGGGTCTGGGCGACGAGCAGGGACGAGGGCAAGCGCGCCAAGGCGGTGGAGATCGGCGCGCACGAGGCGTTCGAGCCGGGCGCGCGGCTGCCTGAGCGGGTCGATGCGGTGATGGAGACCGTCGGGCAGGCGACCTGGTCGCATTCGCTGAAGTCGCTGAAGCAGGGCGGCACGCTGGTGATCTCGGGCGCGACGAGTGGTCAGGCGCCGAAGTCCGCCGAGCTGAACCGGATCTTCTTCCTGCAGTTGCGGGTGCAGGGTTCCACGATGGGGACCCGGACGGAGCTCGGCGAACTGCTCCGGTTCATGGCGAACGCGGGGATCTCGCCGCACATCGACACCACACTGCCGCTCGCGGACGCCCGGAAGGGCTTCGCGAAGATGAACGAGGGCGACGTCTTCGGCAAGATCGTCTTCACCGTCTGAGCTCTCCATGGACCCCGAGATCCGGCGCGCGATCGACCCCGAGGTCCGGCCCGCGATGGACGTTGAGGTCCGGCGCGCGATCGACCCCGAGGTCCGGCCCGCGATGGACGTTGAGGTCCGGCGCGCGGAGGTCGCGGATGCCGCGGGCGGCGCCTGGTGCCACTTGAGTTGCTGGCGCGAGGCGTACGCCGGGATCGTGGAGCCGGGGTTGCTCCTCGAGCGGACGAGCGACCTGGACCGCCGTACGGAGCGCTGGGCCTCCGCGCTCGCCGCCGGCGTGGTCCGCTGGATCGCACTGAACCCGGACCCGTCGGTGGGGGTCGAGGAGCAGGTCATCGGGTTCTCCTCACCGGGGCCGGCCCGGGACGACGATGCGCCGACCCCGCTGGAGCTGTACGCCATCTACGTCCGGAAACAGTGGTGGGGGACCGGCCTGGGGACCCGGCTGCTTGACGTTGCCATCGGCAAGGAGCCGGCCAGCCTCTGGGTTCTCGAGGGAAACCAGCGCGCCCGAGCCTTCTATCACCACCACGGCTTCACCGAGGACGGCACCCAGGTAGACGAACCCTTCTTCGCCGTCCCAGAAATCAGAATGACCCGCCCCGCCCAATAACCCACCCGCCCTCTCACCCACCCCGCCCCCCGCTCTCGCGCTCCCGGCCATCCCTTCTGCTCGGCAGTGCGGCGCAGGTGCCGGCGTTGTCGGTGGCGCTCTCGTGCTCTCGCGCTCCCGCGTACTCGCGCTCCCGCGTACTCGCGCTCCCGCGTACTCCGCGCCTGCGCTCCCGACCCCGCGCGCCGCCGTGCGACCTGCAGGCGCGGAGGACACAGCTCCCTCTCTTCTTCGTTTTCCTTCCCTTCTTTCCTCTCGCCTTTGGGTAGTGACGGCGGCACGGATGTGACGGAGGTTGGGTGTGACGTTTCATTGCTGAAACATTGCCGTCTCACCGGGGCAACGAGGCTGGCGCAGTCTGTTCCTACCGCGGAAACCCCACGGATTCGATCCGCCCGATCGATGAGGAGCAGGAGTGCCCATGAGGCCGACCTTGACGGTGATCGCCGACCCCGCCGACCGCTGGATGACGAAGGCCGCCTGCGTCGGCCAGGCGCCGGCGTACGACGAGAGCGCGAGCCAGTGGGAGCAGCGCAAGGCGCAGGCGGTCTGCCTGACGGCTTGCCCGGTCCTCGAGGAATGCCGGGAATGGGCCCGCCGGACCAAGTTCACCGGTACCGCCGCCGGCGAGAAGTTCCTCTACGGCCGTCGCCGCGGTCGCCCCGGCCCCGCCGAGCGCCGCCGTCCCGCGGTCACAGTGGAAGAGCAGCAGCAGGCCAGCTGAAAGCTTGCCCCCCAGCAAAGGCCGGCGGTCCACCTGGACCGCCGGCCTTCGCCGTTCCCGCCGAGTGGGTTCAGACCCCGACCAGTTCGTCGGAGCGCTCGTCGGGGGTCTTCTGGGTACGCCGGAACGGCGCGGTGATCGTCGGCAGGAGTTCATGCCGATGCCGGACGAAGGAGACCAGCGCCAGCGCCAGGTAGATGCCGGAGAGGATGTAGCGACCGGTCTGGCCGGGGATGGCGAACTGAACCGCGAAGAGCCCGAGCAGTGTCCAGGCGGCCCAGCGGGGGAAGCGCAGCGTCAGGAGGATCGCGATACCGAGCAGCGTCTGCGTAGCCGTCAGCAGGAACTCTTCTACCTGCCGGCCGTCCAGTTGGAGCGCAGCCGGTCCGCCGCCGATCCCGTAGGCGATCGGCAGGCTGCCGATCAGCAGCGTCCACTGGTTCACCTTGGCCGAGATCAGCAGGCCCAGTGCGGCCCCGCCCTTACCGCGCCAGGCGAACAGCAGCGCCACGATGAACTCAGGCGACTCCGAAGCAAGTGGCGCCAGCCACTGCACCAACAGGAACTGGTCGATCCCCAGTGTCTGCCCGCCCTCGACCAGCGAGTTGGCGAACGGCTCGGCCGACAGCACGATGACACCGGCCGCCACCAGGAACATCGAGATGACAATGATCCGGCGCTGCACGGTCGGCAGACCACCGATGCGCTTGGCCGGGCCTACCAGATCCGGGTCCTCGTCGTGGCCGGATGAGGCCGCCCGGTAGAGATAGAAGGCGAAGAAGGCGAGTAGTGCGATGCCCAGCACCAAGTGGATCTCGCCGGTCACCGGGATGATGAAGGCGACCACGCTGGCCACCGCCAGGAAGCCCAGTTCGCGCCGGTAGCCGGAGTCCAGTACCAATGCCTTGACCGAACGCCCGCTGCGCCGACTGGCGACGTACAGGCTGACCAGGACGACGCTGGACCAGCCCAGGCCGAGCAGTAGCCGGTTGGAGCCGGTCATGTTGGCTGCGGCGTACTGCACGTAGTCCGGGTTGCTGCCTGCGGTGTGCGCGAAGTAGAGGTCTACGGCGTACTCGGGCAGGACGGCGATGACTGCAAGCAGCGCGATCGCCAGGCCGCCGGAGATGTCCACCTCGGCGGCTTCCGCGGCCCAGGCGAGCACGAACGACGCGGCGACCACGCCGAGGCCGAAAACCACGATCGCCAGCGGGGCTGACGGATGCACGCCGGAGAGCCGGAGTGCGACCGCCGGAACCGCTGCGATCAGGAGGAGCAGCACGGGGCGAAGAGCTCTGAACATGGTTCCAGCCTGCCACCGTTTTAACACTTTCGCAATTGCGAAAGTGTGAGACCGTCCTCACCACCGGCCCGCCGTACTGCGAACTGCCTCCGTAGAGGCGACAATGACTGCGCCATGACGACCACGCCGCCTGAGCCGACCAAGGCCCAGCTCGAATCCGCCGCCGGTACCTTCGCGATGCTGTCCGCGCCGGTCCGGCTGCATCTCGTGTCGCTGGCCGCGCAGGGCGAGTACGACGTGGGCACCCTGGCGGAGCGCGCGGGCGTCAGCATCGCGACCGCGAGCCAGCACCTCGGCAAGCTCCGCCTGGCCGGCATCATCACGGCCCGGCGCGACGGCCGCCGCCACATCTACACGGTCGACGACCCGCACGTACTGAACCTGGTCGACCAGATCTTCGAACACATCGCCCCCGACGGCACCCTCGCCCCCGACCCACCCCTGCGCAGACGCCCACCCCACGCGGACTAGAGCGCCAGCCTTAAGGCTGTCTGAAGCCCGCTCGCCAGCATTTGGATAGGCCGCCGTCCGGTCGGCTGACCAATGTGGGGGAGACGCAGATGCTCAAGACACGGATCGCCGGGGTTGTTGCTGCTGTTGCTTTGATCGGGGTGGGGACGGTCGCGTATGCGGCGATTCCGGGGGCGGATGGGGTGGTTCACGGGTGCTACAACAAGGGTGGGTTGTTGCAGGACAAGGGTGCTGTGCGAGTGGTGGACGAGGGTGAGCAGTGTCGTTCGACCGAGACGGCGATGACCTGGAACCAGAAGGGGGCAACCGGAGCAACTGGGCAGACGGGGGCTACGGGTCCGAAGGGCGACACGGGGCCGGCCGGTCCCGCGGGGTTCAGTGATGGCTACATGCAGGCCACTGCGGACCACAACGGCATCGCGTTGGTCGGCTATCAGCCGGTCAAGGTGGCTGAGCTCTCGCTGCCTGCCGGCTCGTACATGGTGTTCGGCAAGGTGGGGCTCCTCAACTCCGACTGGAACAACAAGACCGCCGAGTGCAAGCTGAGCACAGGTGACATCGTCGTCGTGGTCATGGGTGCGCTCTCGACCACGGACACCCAGCCGGTCAGCCTCCAGGACATGGTGACCCTGCAGTCACCGGGAACGATCACGCTGAACTGCGCGACCACTGATGGCTACGCGTTCCACGGGAAGCTCTCGGCGATCAAGGTCAGTGAGGCTCACACGCAATGACGTGCCGTTGAAAGCAGGCGCTCCGTAGTTGCACTGATCGGGGCGGGGGCATCGCGTACGCCGCCATTCCGGATCCGTCGGGGACGGTCCACGGCTGCTACAACAAGGGCGGTCTGCTGCAGGACAAGGGCGCGCTCCGCGTCGTCCAGTCCGGTGAGAAGTGCCGCTCCAACGAGCTCGCCATGACCTGGGACCAGGCCGGCCCGGCCGGGCCCCAAGGCGTGGCCGGGCCGCAGGGTGTTCCGGCGCCCGCAGGACCCGATTTCCCTGCGCCAGACGCAGGGGTGACCTCGAGGTCGTGCTCCAGGATGTGCTGGTTCTGAGTGCGCCGGGATCCGCCACACTGAGCTGCCTGGTGCAAGGGGCGGCCGCCGCCAAGGAGGTCACCGCCATCAAGCTGACTGCCGTCAAGGTCGGTCAGGTTCACTCTCAATGATGTGGCGGAGGTAGCGTTCTGGCGCGTCGAGGTAGGCGCGCCAGTTCTGCACCAGTTCCAGGTCCTGCCAGGCCGCATTGCGGATGCCCCAGTCGCCGATCTCGAGGATGGTGGCTCCGGGCAACGAGCAGACGATAGGGGAGTGGGTCGCGCAGAGGACCTGTGAGCCGGCCGCCGCCAGATCGTTCAGTACGCCGACCAGCGCCAGGCTGGACGAGAACGACAGGGCTGACTCGGGTTCGTCCAGACAGTAGAGCCCGGGACTGGTGAACCGGCTCTGCAGCACCTCCAGGAACCCCTCGCCATGGCTCAGTTCGTGAAACCGAGGGTCCTCCCGGTAGGGGCTCGGGTTCTGTTCCAAGTAGGTGTAGTACCCGTGCATCGTCTCGGCGCGGAGGAAGAAGCCCCACCGAGGAGCACCGGCTCCGCGGGTGAGGACCAGGTCTCGAGCCAACGACGACTCCGAGGCACGGGTGGTCAGCCGGGCGCCGGTGGAGCCGCCCTCGGGTGACATGCCGAAGGCGATCGCGACGGCTTCGACCAGCGTGGACTTGCCGGCGCCGTTCTCCCCGACGAGGAAGGTGACGCCGGGCGTGAGATCCAGCCCGTCGAGCAGGATCTGCCGGACCGCCGGGATGGTGTGCGGCCAGGTCCGGGAAACACTGGTGCCCTCCGCCGCGGCGACCCGGCGTACGGGGTGAACGGCGAAGGGCATCCAGTCACGCTAAAGCAACGAGGGTCTAGTCGTCCTCGTCGTCCAGGCGGGCGAGCCAGGTGGCGAAGCGTTCGATCGGGGTCTCGAACTCGGGGTTCAGGTCGACGAACTCGCGAAGCCGCTCAGCGACCCAGGCCAGCGTGACGTCGTCGCCGCCACGCCGGCCCTCGAGTTCCTCGATCCCTCGGTCGGTGAAGTACACGTCAGCTGAAGGCCTGCTTCATCAGCGTCGCCAGCTCGGTGAGGTGCACGTTGTGCGAGCCGACCGACGGGGCGGACATGGCCGGCCGGGACACCCGGTAGAACGGCTTGCCGCCCAGGTGCTCGGTCAGGTTCAGCGCCATGAACGGCCACGGGCCCTGGTTCGCCGGCTCGTCCTGCACCCAGCGGATCTCCTGCAGGTTCGGGTACTTCGCCAGCTCGGCCTTGATCTCCTCGGACGGCAGCGGGTAGAGCTGCTCGACCCGAAGGATCGCGGTGCTGATCTTGTCCGGCTCCGCCTTCTTGCGCTCGGCAAGCATGTCGTAGCTGATCCGGCCCGATGCCAGCAGCACCCGCTCGACAGCAGCGGTGTTCTGCTCGGCCTCGGGGTCGTTGATCACCGGCCGGAACGCGCCGCGGGTCAACTCCTCGGGCTGCGACACCGCTGCCTTCAGCCGGAGCAGTTGCTTCGGCGTGAAGACGATCAGCGGGTTGTGCTCCTCCTGCAGCGTGTGCCGCCGCAGCAGGTGGAAGTACGACGCGGGCGTCGACGGCTGGGCCACGGTCATCGCGTCCTCGGCGCACAGCGCCATGAACCGCTCGATCCTGGCGGACGAGTGGTCCGGCCCCTGGCCCTCGTACCCGTGCGGCAGTAGCAGCACCACACCGGACTTCTGTCCCCACTTCGCCTCACCGGCCGAGATGTACTCGTCGATGATCGACTGGGCGCCGTTGACGAAGTCGCCGAACTGCGCCTCCCAGAGGACCAGTGCGTCCGGCCGCGCCACGGAGTACCCGTACTCGAAGCCGAGCGCGGCGTACTCGCTCAGCAGCGAGTCGTAGACGAAGAAGTTCGCCTGGTTCTCGTCGAGGTGCTGCAGCGGGACGTAGTCCTGGCCGTTGACCCGGTCGACGATGGAGGCGAACCGCTGCACGAAGGTGCCCCGGCGGCTGTCCTGCCCGGCCAGCCGGACCGGGCGTCCGGCCAGCAGCAGCGAACCGAACGCGGTGATCTCCGCGCTGGCCCAGTCGATCGGGCCCTGCGTGATCGCGGCGGCGCGGCGCTGCAGTTGCGGCATCACCTTCGGGTGGGCGGTGAAGCCCTCCGGCAGGCTGATGTGTGCGTCGGCGATCTTCTTCAGGACCTCGGGCGTGATGGCCGTCGCGTCCGGACCCTCGGGCTTGTCCGGGTAGACCGGGACGGTCACGTACGGCGCCGGCGTGTCCGGCTGGCTCTTCGCCTCGCGGACCTCGGTGAAGACCCGCTCCAACCGCTGCTGGAAGTCGCGCATCGCCTGCTCGGCCTCTTCGACCGTGATGTCGCCGCGGCCGATCAGGGCCTCGGTGTAGAGCTTGCGGACGGACCGCTTCTGCTCGATCAGGTCGTACATCAGCGGCTGGGTGAAGCTCGGGTCGTCGCCCTCGTTGTGACCGCGGCGGCGGTAGCAGACCAGGTCGATCACGACGTCCTTGTTGAACGCCTGGCGGTACTCGAAGGCCAGGTCCGCGACCCGGATGCAGGCCTCGGGGTCGTCGCCGTTCACGTGGAAGATCGGTGCCTGCACCATCCGCGCGACGTCGGTGCAGTACATCGACGAGCGGGACGAGGCAGGGGAGGTGGTGAAGCCGACCTGGTTGTTCACGATCACGTGGATCGTGCCGCCGGTGCGGTAGCCCCGCAGCTGCGACAGGTTCAGCGTCTCGGCCACGACGCCCTGGCCGGCGAAGGCCGCGTCACCGTGGACCAGCAACGGCAGCACCGGGAACGCGGCGCCCTGGTCGAGGATGTCCTGCTTGGCGCGGACGATGCCCTCGAGGACCGGGTCGACGGTCTCCAGGTGGGACGGGTTCGCCGCCACCGACACCTTGATCTTGTCGCCGAACTCGGAGACGAACTCGCCTTCGGCGCCCAAGTGGTACTTGACGTCACCGGAGCCCTGGACCGTCCGCGGGTCGATGTTGCCGTCGAACTCGCGGAAGATCTGGCCGTACGACTTGCCGACGATGTTGGCGAGCACGTTCAGCCGGCCGCGGTGCGCCATCCCGATGGTGACCTCGTCGAGGCCCGCACCGGCGGCTTCCTCGCAGAGCTCGTCGAGCAGCGGGATGGTGGTCTCGCCGCCCTCGAGGGAGAAGCGCTTCTGACCGACGTACTTGGTCTGCAGGAAGGTCTCGAAGGCCTCGGCCTCGTTCAGCTTCGCCAGGATCCGGAGCTGCTCCTCGCGCGGCGGCTTGGTGTGCGGCCGCTCGACCCGCTCCTGGATCCACTTGCGCTGCTCGGGGTCCTGGATGTGCATGTACTCGATGCCCGTGGTGCGGCAGTACGAGTCGCGCAGGATGCCGAGGATCTCCCGCAGCTTCATGAACTTGCGGTCGCTCTGCTGGCCGAACGAGCCGGTGGCGAACTCGCGGTCCAGGTCCCACAGGGTCAGGCCGTGGGTGGCCACGTCGAGGTCGGGGTGGCTGCGCTGCTTGTACTCCAGCGGGTCGGTGTCGGCCATGATGTGGCCGCGCACCCGGTACGCGTGGATCAGCTCGAGGATCCGGGCCTGCTTGCTGATGTCCTCCTCGTGGCTGTGCGGGAGGTCGGCGGCCCAGCGGATCGGCTCGTACGGGATCCGCAGGCTCTGGAAGATCTCGTCGTAGAAACCTTCGTCGCCGAGCAGCAGGCGGTGCAGCCGGCGCAGGAACTCACCTGACTGGGCGCCCTGGATGATCCGGTGGTCGTAGGTCGACGTCAGCGCCATCACCTTGCTGACCGCGAGCTTGGCCATCGTCTCCTCGGCCGCGCCCTGGTACTCCGTCGGGTACTCCATCGCGCCGACGCCGATGATGCAGCCCTGGCCGCTCATCAGCCGCGGCACCGAGTGCTGGGTGCCGATGGTGCCGGGGTTGGTCAGGCTGATCGTGGTGCCCTGGAAGTCGGGCAGCGCCAGCTTGTTGTCCCGGGCCCGCCGGACGATGTCCTCGTAGGCCATCCAGAACTCGGCGAACGTCATCGACTCGGTCGCCTTGATCGACGGCACCAGCAACTGCCGGGTGCCGTCCGGCTTCTGCATGTCGATGGCCAGGCCGAGGTTGATGTGCTGCGGCTGGACCAGGGTCGGCTTGCCGTTGGTCTCGTCGTACGACGCGTTCATCTCCGGCAGCGTCTTCAGGGCCTTGACCAGGGCCCAGCCCACCAGGTGGGTGAAGGAGATCTTGCCGCCGCGGGCACGCTTGAGGTGGTTGTTGATGACGATGCGGTTGTCGATCAGCAGCTTGACCGGCACCTGCCGCACGCTGGTGGCCGTGGGGACCGTGAGGCTGGTCTCCATGTTCTGGGCCGTCCGCGCGGGCGCGCCGCGCAGGATGGTCCGCTCGGCGTCCGTGCTGGTCGCGGGAGCGGGCTTGGGCTGCGCGCTGGGCGGCTGGTTCACCGTTCCTCCGGTCGGGGCGCCGCTCCCAGCGGGCGCTGCCTTGGCTGCTGATGCTGCGGGCTGGTTCTGTACTGCGGGCTTCGCCGGGGCCGGTGCGGCCGCCGCCGGAGCCGATGCGGCCGGGGCCGGGGCGCTCGCTGCGGGGGCAGCGGCTGCGGCCTTGGCGGCCGGCTGACTGGATGCGGGAGCGGCGGCCGCGGTGCCCCGGCTCGGAGCCTCGGGCGTCTTGTTGTCTGACACAGCGTCGGGCCGGGGTGCCAGGTTGTCCTGGCTCTTGTTCGCCGGCAACCCGTCCTGACCGGGCGTGTACCCCTTGAAGAAGCTCGACCAGGCCTGATCCACCGACTTAGGGTCCTGGAGGTACTTCTCGTACATCTCGTCGACCAGCCATTCGTTCGCACCGAAGGCTGCAAGGGGATTCGTCTCTGATGGCTCGGTGGCCACTTGGCAGTTCGCCTCTTCCGATCGTGTCAGGTACCGCTGTTATGTCTACTGAAGTTATGGGTGTGGTCCCGAGGCAAGGCTAATAGCAGCCGCAACACATCTACAGCCCGGGATCACCGGACCAGTGGATCGAGTGGTTGGCGTCTCACGGCTTGATCGATCGACAGCTGAAACACCTTGGTCTGCTGTGTTTCACGGCGATGAACGTGGGTTCGGCCTCTGATGGCGCGACCGAACGTCCGGTGGACTGCCGGACGCGTTGTAGTGGTGGGGTTCCGGCCTAGGCAGGTGGGTGCCGGCGACAGCGCGGTACGCCTCACTGCCCACTGTATGCAGCCGCTCGCTTGCGGGCTGTGTTGCGCAGATGTGAACAAAGATGTGATGAAGGTCATGCGAATGATCAGTCCACTTCTCACCGATTGGCCAGACGGCGGACCAGCTTGAGACCGGACCAGGTGGCGTCCACGGCGCAGACCTTCACGTCCACCACGCCGAGCGGCAGGGCGAGCTCCCGGATCCCGTTCTCGTCCAGATCCGTCGGTACTCCGGAGGCCCGCTTCGGCCAGGCGATCCAGATCATCCCCGCGGTGGTGATCCGTTCCAGCAGCGCGGGCAGCCGCTTAGCCAACCGCGCCCGGTCGGGGCAGAAGGCCAGAATCACGTCGTACTCCGCCCGCCCGGGCCGGCTGACCGGCCGGATATCCGCGGGCAGACCCTCGACCACGAAGCCGGCCGGAGCGTTGTCGAACGCAACCAAGTGGCCGGACTTGATGCCCAACTTCACAGCCAGCGGCTTGCCCGAGTACCCGGCGGTCATGGCGCGATCATAAATCCGGCGGCGCGGGGTGGGGTGGAGAAAGGCGGTGCGGCGGCATACTGAGCGGATGGCGTTGACGGATGAGGCGATCGTCAAGATCAAGGACATGATCACCTCGGGGGAGCTGGGGCCGGGAGACCGGTTGCCGAAGGAGGCGGATCTCGCCGCCCGGCTGGGGTTGTCGCGGAACTCGCTGCGAGAAGCGGTCAAAGCGCTGACCCTGGTCAACGTGCTCGACGTACGGCACGGTGACGGCACCTACGTGACCAGCCTGGACTCGGCGCACCTGCTGGACGCGCTGAGCTTCATGGTCGACCTGCACCGGGACGACTCGGTCTTGCAGTTCTTCGAAGTACGCCGCCTGCTCGAGCCCGGGGTCGCCGCCCTCGCGGCCGGCCGGATCTCCAAGGAGCAGTTGGCGGATCTCCGTTTGCTCACCAGCGATCTCACCGCCGATGCCCAGGTCGACGAGTTGGTCGCGAACGACCTCCGCTTCCACCGTGGCATCGCCGAGGCCACTGGCAACGCGGTCGTCTGCTCCCTGCTCGACGGCATCTCCGGCGCGACCCAGCGAGCCCGCATCTGGCGCGGTGTCACCCAGGCCGGCGCGGTCGAGCGAACCCTCGCCGAACACACCGCCATCCTCGACGCCATCGAACTAGGCGACGCCGACGCGGCCCGAGCCTGGATGATCGCCCACATCGCCGGCGTCGAAAACTGGCTCCGCAAGGCCCCCTAGTAAACCGACTTGATGCCAGGTGGGGCTGTTGCCTAACCTGGGTCTCGTCACATCGCCTACGTCAGGGGTTCGGGTTGTCGAACTGAGATCTCTCTTCAGCAGCGGTTGATCGCCACCGGTCCGGTGTGCGATCTCGTTCGAGATCTCGGAGTGCACCCTGATGAGTTATTCACTGACCTGTACCGACCTCTTCTTCGCCTGGCCCGACGGCGACGTGCTGTTCGACGGGCTCACCTTCGTGGCGGGACCGGTGAGATCCGGGCTGGTCGGCCGCAACGGCGCCGGCAAGTCCACCCTGCTCAGGCTGATCGCCGGGCGTCTCACCCCGCAGCGCGGCACGATCCGCGTCGCCGGCGAACTCGGGTACCTGCCGCAGGACCTCACCCTCGACACCAGTCTCCGGGTGGACCAGGCCCTCGGCATCGCCACGATCCGGCAGGCGATCACCGCGATCGAGCAGGGCGACGCCTCCGACGCGAACTTCGCGGCCGTCGGCGACGGCTGGGACGTCGAGGAACGCGCCGAGGCGATGCTCGGCAAACTCGGCCTTGGCGCGATCACCCTCGACCGCAGCGTCGGCGAGCTGTCCGGCGGCGAGACGATCCTGCTCGGCCTGGCCGCCGAACTCCTCAAGCGACCGGACGTGCTGCTGCTCGACGAACCGACGAACAACCTCGACCTGCGCGCCCGCAAACACCTGTACGACGCGGTCGACACCTTCCGCGGAGCCCTGCTGATCGTCAGCCACGACCGGGAACTCCTCGACCGGGTCGACCAGATCGGCGACCTCCGCAAGGGCGATGTCACCTGGTACGGCGGCAACCTCACGGCGTACGAGGAAGCCGTCGCGGCCGAGCAGGAGGCGGCCGAACGGATGGTCCGCGCGGCCGAGTCCGACCTGAAGAAGCAGAAGCGCGAACTGGCCGAGGCGCGGATGAAGATGGACCGCCGGCGAGCCGCGGGCCAACGGGCATTCGAAGCGGGCGGCATTCCGAAGATCGTCGCGGGTGGGTTGAAGCGGTCCGCGCAGGTCTCGGCGGGCAAGCACATCGGCATGCACAGCGAGCGTCTCGAGTCCGCGCAGGAGGCGCTGAACGAGGCGGAGGACAAGGTCCACGACGACGACCGGATCCGCGTCGATCTGCCGAAAACCGCCGTCCCAGCAGGGCGGATCGTGCTCAAACTCGAGGACTATGTACTACGAACCGGCCTCCCCGTGGACTTGGAGATCCGCGGCCCCGAGCGGATCGCCCTGATCGGCCCGAACGGCGCCGGCAAGAGCACGTTGCTCCACGCAATCACCGGCGAGGGGTTGCCGCTGGTCCCGTACCGCCTGCTCCCACAGAGGTTGGACCTGCTCCAGGACGACCTGTCCGTAGTGCAGAACCTGGCGTTGCTGGCACCGAGCGCGGACAACCAGGACCGTCGGGCCCGCCTGGCCCGCTTCCTCTTCCGCGGCCGAGCAGCCGACCAACCCGTCAGCACCCTCTCCGGCGGCGAACGCTTCCGAGCAACCCTCGCCGCGTTGTTGCTGGCGGAACCCCCACCCCAACTCCTGATGCTCGACGAACCAACCAACAACCTCGACCTAGCCAGCGTCGCCCAACTCCAAGAAGCCCTCGCCTCCTACAACGGCGCCCTCATCGTGGCCAGCCACGACCTCCCCTTCTTGCGCGAGATCGGCATCACCCGCTGGCTCGAACTAACCCCCGACCAACTATCGGAAACCGACCCCCTCTAACCAGGACCGTCTCCGATACGTCGGTACGCCGCGCTGCTGTGGTTGCCCCAAGCAACTACAGTCCTTGGTGCTCCGGGGTTGGCCCGGGTGGTTGCGTCCGGTGCATTGGCAGTGTGGTTGCGCGGTCTCCGCTGCGGGAGTGTGCTAGCCGAGGTGCTGGGTATCAAGGGCGCTTCGCGTCCCTTCGGGATCGAACAAGTTCGACTCTTGACCTGCCCCATCCCGACCAGGGAAGGACGCAGCTACGCGGATCCGCGCTGACGTGTGAGCCGCATCCAGGAGATTCCGTCCGCCCGGGTCGTTCGGCGTAGAAGCGAGGGGATAACTCCTCCTGGTGGGGGTTCGCCCACTGTTCTGACAGTGGGCTAACCACCACACCGTGCGGTAACCACACCGAGCGGGGGTGAGCCGACGCTCAATCGTGGGTTTCCGGGGGGGGCGGCACCACCCGGACCTACAGAACTCGGCAGAACCCTGTCCAGTAACCGGTTTCCCGGGTGGGATCGGCGGGTTCTGTAGGTCTGGGTGGGGCCGGGCGGTGGGGCCTTGCGTCGAGCAGTGGCCGGGTTCGGTCGGCTGCCGGCTTGTGGGACCGATACCGGTCTACTGGGCGCTATCGGTCGAACAACCCGCTATCGGCGGCAGGGCCGTCCGGTCGGATGCCGGGTCGTTGGACCGATGCCGGTCTGTAGGGCGGTATCGGCCGGACAGCCGGCTATCGGCCGGGCGGTTCACCGGCTGGTCCGCCTGGTGGTGTGCGCGTTCCGCTAGGTGGTTCGGCAGGGGGTGCCCGGACGTCCAGCACTCAGCAACCTCCCGCCAGGCACCGGAACCTCCCGGCCGGGCGTCGGCTCAGGCGTGGAGCCGCTCCGGCGGGGGCACTGGCGGGAGGTTGCTGAGTGGTGGAGGTCCGGGCCTTCGTCCTGCTGGCCGCGTTCGCCTCGGTCGGCCCGAGGGATGCCGTCTGCCACCCCCAGCGGACTACCCGGGCGGCACCCCCCGACGCAATTCCCTGGACTGTGGCCGTTCTTCTCAGCGGCTCCGGGCGTAGCTGCGTCCTTCCCTGGTCGCGGTGAGGTGTGTCAAGGGTCGAACTTGTTCGAGCCCGAAGGGCCGCGAAGCGCCCTTGACTCACCTCACCGCGACTAGCAAACTCACGCAGCCCGGCGACGCGAACCACATGCACCTACTGACCTGCGAACAACCCGCGCCGACGAACCCGCGAACCACGTCCGCTCGGCGCACCGGCGCACCGGCGCACCGGCGCACCGGCGCACCGGCGCACCGGCGTACCGGCGTGAGGGCTGGTTAGTCCGGCGTGGGGGCGTCTTTGCGGAGGAGGCCCTCGGACTTGAGGTCGGACCAGACGGCGGCCGGGATCTCGACTCGGGACAGCTCGGCGTTCGTGTGGACCTCGGCGGCGGTTCGACAGCCCACCGCGATGCCGGCTACTGCTGGATGCGCGAGGGGGAACTTCAAGGCGACCGCGGGGAGCGTGACGCCGTGGGATTCGCAGACGTCGGCTAGGCGGTTCGCCTTGGCCAGCAGGGCGGAAGGTGCAGGCGCGTAGTTGAATGTCGCGTCCGGAGCCGGGCGGGGTTGAGAGAGAAGACCTGAGTTGAAGATGCCGACGGCAACTACCTGGACGTCGTTGTCGACGCAGGCCGGGAGGACGTCGTCGAGGCCGTCGGGGTCGAGGAGGGTGTAGCGGCCGGCGAGCATGATGGCGTCGATGTCTACCTCGCGGACGAAGCGGGTCAGCATCGCGGTTTGGTTCATGCCGGAGCCGATCGCGCCGATCACGCCCTGGTCGCGGAGCTCGATCAGCGTCGGGAACGCGGTGGCGACGGCTTCCTCGTAGTGGTCGTCCGGGTCGTGGACGAAGACCACGTCCAAGCGATCCGTGCCGATCCGGCGGAGTGAGTCCTCGATGCTTTGGAGGACGCCGTCGCGGCTGAAGTCCCAGCGGCGGCGGCGTTTCGAGACCACCGCGAAACCTTCGTCGTCGGGCGCCTCGGTGTCGGCCTCGTAGATGATCCGGCCGACCTTGCTCGACAACACATAGGAATCACGCGGCTTCCCGGCCAACCCCGTACCGAGTCGTTCCTCGGCGAGACCGAGTCCGTAGTGCGGGGCGGTGTCGAAGTACCGCCAGCCCTCGTCCCAAGCTGCCCGAACGGTTGCCGTCGCCTCCTCATCGGCGACCGGGCTGAACATCCCCGCCAGGGGAGCCCCGCCGAGACCGATCCGCGAGTCCGGCGAGAAGAGCCTCATGACTTGACCGCGGGCAGCCGGAGGTTCTGCATGCCCCCGTCGACGGCGATCGCAGTACCGGTCGTTGATCCGGCCAGCGGGCTGGCGAGGTACGCAATCGCCGTGGCAACCTCGTCGGCGCTCACCAGGCGCCCCATCGGTTGCCGGGCTTCGAGCGCCGCACGCTCCACGGCCGGGTCGGTCGCGGAATCGAGCAGTCGGCCGACCCATGGGGTGTCTGCGGTGCCCGGGTTCACGCAGTTGACCCGGATGCCTTCGCGTACGTGGTCGGCGGCCATCGCCATGGTCAACGCCAGTACTGCGCCTTTGCTGGCACTGTAGAGCGCCCGATTCGGAAGGCCCGCGGTTGCGGCGATCGAGCACGTGTTCACGATCGCGGCGGCCGCGGACTTCCGCAGGTAAGGCAGCACGGCTCGCGAGACCCGGGCGATCCCGACGACGTTGACGTCGAGGACGCGATGCCACTCCTCGTCATCGTTGGTCGCGACCGTGCCCTGGGCGCCGATGCCGGCGTTGTTCACCAGGATGTCGATGCCACCGAGTTTCAGCGCGGCGGCCGCCACCGCGTCGCGGACGGAACTGTCGTCGCTCACGTCCGCGGCGATCCCGGTCAGCGGCGCGGGCACGTCCGGCTTCAGGTCGAACACGACCACCTCGGCGCCCCGTGCTGCCAGCAATGAGGCGGTCGCAAGGCCGATGCCCTGGGCGCCTCCGGTCACCACGGCCCGCAGGCCGGCGAAATCCGTCACTTCTCGTTCTCCTTTGTCAGCTCGATCCAGATCTTGCCACCCGGGTAGCGGAAGTCGCACAGCGTCTCCGCGTCCATCTCCGCACTGAACCCGGGCCGCAGCGGGGCGACGTAGTGCCCGTCCTCGATCACCACCGGCTCGAGGAAGTGCTCGTGCAGATGGTCGACGAACTCGATCACCCGGTTCTCGGTGCTCCCGCTGACCGCGACCAGGTCGAACATCGACAGGTGCTGCACCAGTTCACACAGCCCGACGCCGCCGGCATGAGGACACACCGGTACGCCGAACTTCGCCGCCAGCAGCAGGATCGCCACGTTCTCGTTCACCCCGGCGACGCGGGCCGAGTCGATCTGCACGAACGAGAGTGATCCGGCCTGCAGCAGCTGCTTGAAGACCACCCTGTTCTGCACGTGTTCCCCGGTCGCCACCCGGGTCGGCGCGATCGCCCGGGCGATGGTGGCGTGACCGAGGATGTCGTCGGGGCTGGTCGGTTCCTCGACCCACCACACGTCGTACTGCTTGAGTGCCTCGATCCAGGTGATCGCCTCGGCCACGTCCCAGCGCTGGTTCGCGTCGATCGCGATCCGGATGTCCGGGCCGACCGCCTCGCGGGCCAGCCGCATCCGGCGGATGTCGTCGTCGAGGTTCGCGCCGACCTTGAGCTTGATCTGGGTGAACCCGTCGGCCACCGCCTCCTGGCAGAGCCGCACCAGCTTGGCGTCGTCGTACCCGAGCCAGCCGGGGGTCGTGGTGTACGCCGGATAACCCCGCTCGCGCAGCAACTTCTCCCGCTCGGCGCGACCCGGTTGAGCGGCGTACAGGATCTCCAGGGCCTCTTCGCGGGTGAGCGCGTCCGTGAGGTAGCGGAAGTCGACGAGATCGACGATCTGCTCGGGGCTGAGGTCGGCCAGCAGCTTCCACAGCGGCACCCCGGCGCGCTTGGCTGCCAGGTCCCAGACGGCGTTGACGACGGCGCCGATGGCCATGTGCATGACGCCCTTCTCGGGGCCGAGCCAGCGCAGTTGCGAGTCGTGCACGAGCGACTTCCAGAAGCCACCGAGATCACTGAGCGTGGTCTCGACGTCGAGCCCGATCACATAGTCGCGGAGCGCCTCGATCGCCGTGGTCTGGACGTCGTTGCCGCGGCCGATGGTGAAGGCGAATCCGTGCCCCTCCAGCCCGTCACCCGCGTCCGTGCGCAGGATCAGGTACGCCGCTGAGTAGTCCGGGTCCGCGTTCATCGCGTCGGAGCCGTCCAGGTCCAGGGACGTGGGGAAGCGGACGTCGTACGTCTCGAACTCGGTGAAGCGTGGCATGGAGACCCGTTCTGGCCAGTGATCCGATCTGTCGGCAGAATCCTATAGGATATTCGGGTCATTGCGCAGTGGTAACCCCTCTCAATTCCTCAGGTCGCGATTCGGGGCCAGCTAGAGTCGCCAGGTGCCTGATCCTTCCGAACCCGGGGTGCTGCGGCTCGGCGCCCGGACGTTCGCGCCGGGGGAGTTCGCGCTGATGGCGATCGTGAACCGGACCCCGGACTCCTTTTTCGACCGCGGAGCCACCTTCGCCACCGAGGCGGCGTACGAGGCGATCGACGCGGCGGTGGCAGCCGGTGCCGACCTGGTCGACATCGGCGGCGTCAAGGCCGGGTACGGCGAACCGGTCAGCGAGGACGACGAGCTCCGCCGGACGGTCGATTTCGTCGCGGGGATCCGGGACCGGCATCCCGACCTGGTGATCAGCGTCGACACGTTCCGCAGCGGCGTCGCCCGGCAGGTCGGCGCGGCCGGCGCGGACCTGATCAACGACACCTGGGCGGGCGCGGACCCCGAAATGGCCGTCGCCGCCGCCGAAGTCGGGGCCGGGCTGGTCTGCAGCCACGTCGGCGGCCTCACGCCGCGGACCGATCCGCACCGGATGGCGTACGACGACGTGGTGGCCGATGTGATCCGTACTACGACTGCGCTGGCCGAGCGGGCCGTGGCCGCCGGGGTCAGGCCCGACGGGATCCTGATCGATCCCACCCACGACTTCGGCAAGAACACCTGGCACTCGCTCGAGCTGACCAGGCGGCTCGACGAGCTCGCCGCCACCGGCTGGCCCGTCCTGGTCGCCGTCTCGAACAAGGATTTCATCGGCGAGACTCTCGACCTGCCGCCCGGTCAGCGCGGTTCCGGTACCTTGGCCGCCCTGAGCATCTCCGCCTGGCTCGGCGCCCGTGTCTTCCGCGTCCACGACGTGCCGGCCGCCCGGCAGGCGCTCGACCTGATCGCAGTACTGCGGGGGACCGCCCAGCCCGCCGGAACCCGAAGGAGCCTGGCGTGATCCGTCAGTTGTCCGATCTCTCCGACGCCGACGTGGTGGCGATCTACCAGGTCTCGGACCGGAACACGCCACATGTCCGAAGCAACTTCGTCTCCAGCGTCGACGGAGCGGTGGAGGTAGACGGTCAGTCGAAGGCGCTCTCGGGCAAGCACGACCAGGAGTTGTTCGGCAAGCTGCGGATGCTCAGCGACGTGGTCCTGGTAGGAGCCGGCACCGTACGCGTCGAGGGCTACAGCGGCCTCCGCCTCAACGCCCAACGCCGCGAGTGGCGGAAGGCGAACGGTCTCCCGGAGAACCCCACCCTCGCGATCGTCTCGTCCCGGCTGGAGCTGAACCCCGTCAACCAGGTCTTTGTGGATGCTCCGGTCCGCCCGCTGGTGATCACCCACGCGGCGGCACCTCCCGACCGTCGTAAAGCGTTGGCCGAGGTCGCCGACATCCTGATCTGCGGCGACGCCGAGGTCGACCTCTCAGCCGCCGTCGCTGCCCTAGCGAAGCGAGGCATGCCCCAGATCCTGTGCGAAGGCGGCCCGCACCTGCTCGGCTCGCTGACGGACGCGGACCTGGTCGACGAAATGTGCCTCTCCCTGAACCCGCTACTGGCCGGCCCCGGCGCAGGCCGCATCACAGCCGGCCCCACCTCAACCATCGCCCGCCGCCTAACCCTCCACTCAGCCCTAGCCGCAGACGACAACTTCCTCTTCCTCCGCTACCTCCGAACCACCTGACACCCTCGTCTACGGTTGAGTCGTGCCTATCGTCTGTGCCGCAGTCTGCCCGCACCCGCCACTCCTGATCCCGGCAGTAGCGGGCGGTGCAGCCGCTGAATTAGACAACCTCCGCGCCGCCTGCCTCACCGCAATCGACCAACTCGCCAGCGCCGACGCCTTGGTGATCGTTGGCTCCGGACCCACCACAGGCCTCCCGTACGACGTCTCCGCAGGCGCCACCTTCGCCCCGTACGGCGCCCCCGACGTCCGCGTGGGATCAGGAGAACCAGTCCTGCCGCTCTCCCTCGCAGTCGGCGCCTGGCTCGTAGAACAAAGCAAGGCAGCCGCCCTTCCCCGTACTTCGCTTACCGTGGCATCGGACGAGACACCCACCACCTGCCTCACCCTCGGCCAGCAAATTGCCCAAGGCAACTACGCGGGGACTGGCGCAAGCTCGGACGACGTGGCGTTATTGGTGATGGGCGACGGCTCAGCCCGCCGCAGCGAACACTCACCAGTCCACCTCCACCCAAGAGCGGAACTCTTCGACCACACAGTCGCAGCAGCCATGCACCTGGCAGACACTGAAACCCTCGCAGCCCTGAACCCAGACCTCGCCACAGAACTCCAAGCCGCCGGCCGAGCCCCCTGGCAGGTCCTAGCCGGCGCCACCTCAACTGCCGGCCTCAAAGGCAACCTCACCTACAACGCCGCCCCCTACGGCGTCGGCTACTTCGTCGCCACCTGGAGGCTGTAACAGGTCCAGCAGTCCACCTCCCCTAGTGGTTCGCTCGCCCCTCTTCATCCTCTGCGGATCAGCTAGTTCGCGTCGGCGCTCGCAGGGGGCATCCATGCCGTTCTGCTGACCAGGCGGAGGGCCTGCGCACGGTGTGGATACAAATTGCCACGGAGAGACCAAAATCCTCCACGCCGTGCACCGCCCCCCGCGCTCAGCTCACCTCGAACGGGTAAGTGGGGGCGAATGAACGGGAGTGGCAGGTTCCGTTTGCCGGTGGAAGGGGCGGGCGCGGTCAGGTGGGTGAGGTTGTTGGTTCTACCGGGACGTCCCGCCAGCGGGGAGCCGTGGCGGCCAGGTCGGCGTGGCCGGCTTGGGCGAGTTGGTTGGCGAGTTCTACTCGGGCGGCTCGGACTGCGTCGGCTGCCTGTTCGGCTGTCGGGTACGGGCCGGACCAGTTGCACACAGCATCTCCGGCGAACCACTCGCCTGCTGCGGACCGGCGTACGTGTGAAGCTGCAAGGCGATCGGCTGGCAGCGCATCCCCGCGTTCGGCAGCAAGTTGGACGATCGCATCGAGTGTGACTACCTCGGCCGTCAGATCCGTGAGCGGTCGGAGGTAGACGGCATCGGACAGCACGAACTCGTAGCCTTCAGGTGCTCGCGCAGCCAACCACTCGAACGCCTCACGCGCTGTCTGCTCCAACACCCGCGAGTCCTCAGGATCGGCAAGGCTGTGAACCCCACAGAGCCGGGTATGCGTCGGCCGCAACTCGTTCTGCCAGAGCCTCACCTGCAGCTCCTCACGCCCAGACAACCTGCGCCCAAGAATCCGTGCCAGCCCCACGACATCAAAGTTCAACTCATCTGGCGTCCGCTTACGCCCCGGCTCAAACGCCTCACCTGGCGAGGTCCCGCGAGTAGTCCACGGCCCCACATGCCAGCACTCCAAAGCCGTCATACTCCGACCCTACCCAGCCAGAGCCCGCAACTCGGCGTACAGCCCGAGCCGCCACCATTCAGCAACGTTCCGCAAGGTCGCTTCAACGCCGATGACCAGCGCTGGACCGGCGAGAGCCTAACCCAGCGATAGTTCGCGGAGGTGGTACTTCCCTGGGACCGCATCGGTCTCGTAGTACACGATAAAGAGCTCGGAGGCTTCCTCCCAGCTCATGACCTCGCTCGGTCAAACCTCGGTTGATTATCTGCCGGCGTCTCACGGGATCAGCTCTGTCGCGGGCGCCGGACGTTGCGACCACGAATTGGTGAGCCTGCTTGGACTCGACGCGCCGTACCTCCACGGTCATCCGCTGGGCGGTGCCGGCGCATTGGATGTACTCGACCGGCCATCTCTTGTGATTGACCTGATCGAGTGCCTTGCCTGCCGGAAGCGCCCACAGGCTGATTGCGAAGATGTCGACGCCGTCCAGGCTGCTCAGGAACCGTCGAATCTCACCTTCAATCGAAAGATCAGAGCCTTCAGCTCTCCCGTTCATCGTCACAGCATGAGCTGCGATCATCGCGACCAATTCACTAGGTAGACGGATGTTGCTTTCCGGATATTCGTCACTCGTCAGAACCCGGATTCAAATGTCCAATGACAGCTTCGACGGCATCCGGCAAAGTGCAGTTGCTCAAACTGGCAAGTACTTTGTACTCGTGAGGGGCCGTCGGCTACTTCTAGCTCCACGTAGATGTCCAATGGCGCCAGTCAACTGCTCCAGCGAGTGGACAGTACTCTGGCTGTGGACGCGCTGCTCACCCCTGGATGAACGGCGCTGAAACGCCTTTGATCGATTTGTTGCCCTCCAAACAGTCGGCATGAGGTCGGCAGTGAATCTATCGCTGACCTGTTCGGCAACCGGTTCATCGAGACCAACTGGGTTGTACTGCCAATATGGAATCCAGGCCCCGTCGAAGCGTGACCGAATGGTTGCCGGCAAGACCATCGATCCCTGCTGTTCGGCCCTCGGGACGCCACAACTGTGACACCAACCGTCAAAGCCATACATAGGATCGAGACCGAACGACTCCTCTGGCCGCAGGTAACCACGATGCCGCCTTGTCTCGAGCCAAACCCCAGTCCCCGATGCCGACTCCACTCCCGGCCACAGGCCAGCGCCGCTAGCAAGCCGCGCGGCTTGGTGGCCAGGCTGTCACGCGTTGGAGTCTCGGACGCGCGCACGGGCGGCGGTGAGGAGATCGCTGTAACTGTCGGCGAATGGCTCGTCGAGTGAACTCTCGAGTGATGCCTCGATGTCCCAAAGCACACGCTGCTCGGCCTGATCGTCGAAGACGACGTCCTCGCGCTTGTTGAAGTGGCTGACCCACTCATACAGAACCAAAGCCTCGTCTCGGCTGAGCTCAATGCCGACTCGGTCGGGTGTCATCTAGTGGGCCTCTCGCTCAAAGTATCGGCATCTGGCGGTATTCGCGCGTGGTAGCTCGCATCGGCATGGTGCGCACATCAAAGCATCATATGACGTCGCCGGTGAAGCAGGCCCGGTTACGGGCAGATCGCGTGTGAGGCAGTCCGACGCCGCAACCGGGTGCAGTTTCCCTGCGGTGGTCAACCGCTCGTCTCGATCATGGTGACACCAGTTTGGTTCATCTACAATCCGCCATGTTTCAACACGTTGGCCAACTGTCCCGGACTCAACTTCCATCCGCTAATGAATGTCCCGTTGCGGTCTGCGATCACATTGAGCGCGGTCGCTGGATCGAGGTAGTGCGTGACAGGCTTCTTATGGTACGTGCCCTGAATCACGCGGATCCCAGGAGCATTGATGTGCTGATTGATTGCCGCACTGAAGCGCGCAGCGTTCGCCTTGCTGTAATTCCCCGTGATTCCGAAATCCGCCGCGTGCTTAAACTTCGCTTGCAGCTGCTTCGGTGTCCGTAAAAGGATCTGACTCTTGGGGGCTTCCCGTGGCGCACACTTGTACTGGTTACGAAGCTTCGCGGGAAGGTGGCTGACGACGTTTTTCTCTAGCCATTGGACGGCTTTGGTTTTGGCGAAGAGTTGGCCGAGGAACTTCGTTGCGACGCCGCCGCCAAACGTCGTGGCGGCGCCCCACGCGAAGTCGGTGGCGGCGTCGCCCCAGCTGTAGTCGTCGCCCCAGATGAGGGAGTTGAGGTAGCCGCCGGCGGCGTTTCCGGCGCCTGCGCAGGCGGACATTGCTGCGATGCCGCCTCCCGCGCAGAGGCCGGCGCCGAGGCCCGCGAGGCCGCCTTGGATTGCTCCCTTGCCGGCGCCCTCCCAGGTCTTGCCCCAGTCGCCGTCGCTGTCGATGTAGGCCTTGACGCCGCCGGCGATCCCTCCGTAAAGGGCGCCACCCGCGCCGCCGATGAGGCCGCAGATACCACAGGCGCCGGAGGGATCGGGGTAGCTGAGCGGGTTGTTGTATCCGTAGGCGTAGGTCTGGGTGAACCCGGACTTTGGAGAGAACGGCGCAGAGTCAGGCCCTGTGAAGCGGCCCTGGCTGGCATCGTAGTCACGGAGGCGTACGTCATAGAGGTCCGTCTTCGCGTCTTGGTACTGGCTGTGGAAGCGAAGAGGGTTGGTTGCCATGGCACCGGTTGGTGCCGTCAGGGCGTCTCCGAAGGGGTCCCAGGCGGCTGAGCCGGTCAGTGCTGCACTGGTACCGGCTGTGTCGGTGATTGAGCCTTGGTAGTCGCCGAGGAGCCAGGTTGGGGTGGTGCCGACCGTGTCGATGAAGGCGCCGCCGAGGGCGGTGACGGGGTCGTTGGCCCATTGGTGGACCGCGGTGCCGGCTGCGTTGGATTCGGTGACGCGGACTGGGAGTGCGCCCGCTGTGTCCCAGGTCCACTTTGATTGCAGTACGCCGTCGGCGCTGGAGGTGAGGCGGTTGCCGGCTTCGTCGTAGGTGTAGTCGATGACTGTGCCGGTGGTGGTGGTGGTCGTCTGGGCGAGGTTGCCGTCCAGACGGTAGGTGTAGGCCTCTGTGCCGGTCGGGGAACCGCGGTTCTTGAGGTAGCCGTTGGCGTCGTAGGTGCTCGTGGTGACGCTAGTGCCGGTGGTTTCGGTTTGGATGCGGTCGTCGGCGTCGACGACTGTCGTGGTGACGATGTCGGCTTGGCCGGGGGTGACCTTTGTGGTCGTCGTTCGGTTGCCGCTGGCGTCGTAGGTGTAGCGCGCATCGGGTGCGCCGGCGCAGTTGACCGTCACCGAGGATGGTGTGCAGAAGCTAGTCAGCCGGCTGTCGGCGTCATAGTCGTAGAGGGCACGCTTCACCGATGCGGCGCGGGTTGTGTCGATTGTGGTGGGGCGGCCGGCAGCGTCGTACGCGACCGTCTGCGACATCAAGGCGGTGCCGGAGCGGCCGTGTTCGATCTTGGTGAGTTGGCCGGCATCGTCGTAAGTCCGGTCGGTGACTAGCCCGCCCGCATCGGTCTTCTTCAGGTGTCCGGCTGAGTCGTACGTGTATGTCGTCGCGATCGGCGAGGTGATCGAGCCGCCGCTCAGAGTGGATCCGGCGACCAGACCGTCTGTGTCATAGCTGAAGGTCTGCGATCGTCCGTCCGGATAGGTTCGCTTGGAAAGGTGGCCCTGAGCATCGTGCGCGTAGGTGAAGGCCGCAGAGCCGCGGGTCAGTCCGGTGAGTCGTCCGGCCTTGTCGTAGCTGTACGCCGTTGATGCCGCGCCCGCTGTCACTGTCTTTGGGCGACTGGCAGCGTCGTACGTCGAAACAACGTCCGGTGTGCTGTCGGAGTAGTCGACCTTGGTCGTTCGGCCGAGGTTGTCGTGGGTGTACGACACCGAACCGGCAGGCAAGGTCGTCGAGGCGACCGCGCCCGATGGCGTGTACGACATCCGCGTCTCGCGGCCGGTCGGGGTGACGTTGGTGGCGAGACGACCAGCGGTGTCGTAGGTGTTGACGTAGGCGCCGTTGCGAGGCGTCGTCGTCTTGGTCAGGTTGCCGGTCTTGTCGTAGTCATAGGAAGTCAGCGCACCAGTAGGCGTTTTGACCGACTTGAGCTGACCACGCGAGTCATACGTGTAGTCGACCTTGTTGCCGGCCGGATCAGTGACCGAGGCAACCTGCCCGCCAGCGTCATAGGCCGCAAGCACAGCACGTGCCAGCGGATCGATCTGCTTGGTCTGCCGTCCGTTGCCGTCGTATTCGTAGCTGGTGATCTTCCCCAGCGGGTCGGTGGTCGAGACAACCTTTCCGTCACCGTCGTACGCCGTCGTCGTGGCGCGCCCCGACTCAGACGTGACCTTGGTCTGCTGGCCGGCCTTGTCGAACGTATACGTCGTCGTGATCCCGGCGGAGGTGCTCGTGACGACCCGGCCGAGCTTGTCGTAGGTCTGGGAGGCCTTGATCCCGGCTGGGTCGGTGGTCTCCACGATCTGTCCGAGTACGTCGTACGTCGTGCCGGTCGTGCTCATGTCCGGGTTGGTGACCTTGACCGGCCGGCCTTGGTCGTCGAATGTCGTGACGGTGGCGAGCTTCTTGCCCAGGTTGTTCGGGTCGGGGACGAGTGTGTGCGTCAGCTGACCTTCGGCGTCATAGGTGAACCGCGCCGTGAACTTGTCCCGAGTCGCGGCATCCGCGCCCGCGACGTTGCCCTCGGGGCCGGTCGTAGCGGCTAGATCGCCCGTGACCGGGTCATAGCTGTTGGTCGTCTTGGCTCCACCAGGTGCGGTGGTGCTGACGAGCCGCCCGGCGTTGTCGTACTCGCTCGTGGTCACCCGACCTTCGGGATCGGTCGTCTTGGTGACCTGGCCGGATGCGTTGTACTCGTACTTCGTGATGCCGCCGCCCGGATCCGTCGCGGTGAGCAGGTTGCCCAGCGCGTCGTAGGTGTTGGTCGTCACGCGGTCGAGCTGATCGGTGTGAGTGAGGATGTTCCCGAAGGCGTCGTACGTCCAGTACTCGGTGTTCTGCTCGACGACCTCGGGAGTCGCGCCCGCGACGTTGCCGAGTGGGTTGGTCTGGGACAACCGGCGATGCTTGGCGTCGAAGGTCGACGTCACCACCGCGCCCTCGGGACTCACCACCCTGATCGGGTCGCCCTTAGCGTTGTAGCTGTAAGTGGTGACCTTGCCGAGCTGATCGGTGCTGGTGGCAACTTGTCCGAGTGCTGTGTAGGTCTGCGACGTGGTCGAAGCATCTGGATAAGTCGTCTTGAGCAGTTGGCCGCTCGAGTCGTATTCGTACTTCGTTTCGTTGCCGGCAGCGTCCTTGTACGACGTGACGCGGTTGCCGGCGTCGTACACCCACTGCTCGAAGGCTCCAGGCGCGTCGGTGGTCCCAGTGGGGAGGTACTGCTTGAGGAGGTTGCCGCGCGTGTCGTACTCGCTGCGCGTAAGCTCCTGTCCCGGGCTGGTAGAGGCCGTGACGTGGTTGTTCGATCCGTAGTACAGATCCTCCGAGCGCCCGGCCCCGCCGACGTGCGAGACCAGCACGTTGCCCTGGTAGATGTCCTGTGTCTTCACGCCGGCCGGGTCGGTGATCGTCGCGGTCTCGGTCGCCGCATTCCAGCCGAAGGTCCAGGTGCCGCCGGACTCGTCGATCTGCGAGACGGCCCGCTTGGTGGTCGCGTCGTACGTCGTCCGTGCACTGACGGCGCCGCTCGGATCGGTGATGCCGTTCAGCAGCCCGACCGTCGCGTCGTAGCTGTACGTCGTGGTCTTGCCGTCGAGGCCCTTGACCGACGTGAGTTGGCCGGCGGTGTATCCGTACTCCGTGACCTCGCCGGTGGAAGCCGTGATCTTGCTGATCAGCGCGCCGTTCCAGGTGATGGTGAACGTCTGCGTGAGGTCGTCCGTGACGGTCGCGAGCTTGCCTCCGGAGTAAGCAAGCGAAACACCACGCACTTGGGGATCGCGATCCGCGACGAGGTGGCCGGCCGCGTCGAACGTCATCGTGTCGCCGGCGATGTTGGTCAGCACCCAGCCGCCGCCGGACTTGTCGGTGAGAGTTGCGGTGACACCCGGATCCGGCGAGGTGTAGGTCGTCCCTGACTTCGTGTACTTCGTGACGCCGCCGGTCCCGTTGCGGATGTCGATCGAATTGTCGGTGTTCTTGACGAGCGATACGTCGTACCCGAAGGTCCAGCCTTTGCCGAACGAGCCGGTGTGGTCATCGAGGCTGTTGTAGGTCCGGGTCGCTGTGAGCGAACGTCCCGGTCCGGCGACGGCGAGGTCGGTGAAGTACTCGGTCAGCGAGCCGGTGGCGGTGTTGATGGGGTCGGCCGCGAGGCGGGTGTTGACCATGCCGCGGCCGTCCCAGCACGAGCAGCCCCAGGTACGGCGGAGTGGTTGCGGATGTGGTCCGCCGTAGCCGCTCTGGGAGATGCTCTTCAGGAAGATCGAGCGGCTGTCGTCGCTCTTGGAGACGTCGACGCCGTTGCCGCCGGTGTAGTCGCGTTCCTCCAGATGCGCCCAGTCGCTGATGGCGGTGCCGTCAGCCGTCAGGTGTTTGAACTCGGCGCCATCGGATCCGAACCGGTAGAGCTTCGATCTGTCCGAGTAGAGCTGGTAGTCGGTGAATTGCTGGGTCTCATCACCGAGTTGTTTGCGCAGGTGGTTGTTGTGGAAGACGTTGTTCTCACCCGACGACCCGGACCACTTGACGGCCTTCTTTCCCGCGGCCCACCAGATCGGGTACCAGTCGGAGTCGTCGGGATCGGAGCCGCCTTCATCACCGCAGTTGGTCTGGCAGTTGGCTGACTTGTGCTCGTACGGGGTGGTGACCTCGTTCAACTCGAACAGGTTGTTGCGTTCGAAACCGCCGTGCAGGTTGAGGTCGGAGTCGAAGCTGTTGGCGATCGCGACGTTGCCGCTGGACGACCACTGGAAGGTGAAGTGCCGCAGGTCCCGGGTCGTGTTTCCGGCGTACACGGAGTCCCAGACCCGCGAACCGCGGAAGTAGCCGTTGCCGCCCTTGCCTTTGTTCCACGAGCCTTCGAGGGTGTTGTCGAGGACCGAGATGTTCGCGGCGGCCTCGGTGACGATCGGGTGCGACCCGGTCATCTCGGAGGTGACGTTGCGGATCCAGGAGTTGTTGACCCACTTGAGCACGATGCCGTGCATCGCTGCCGAGGGGTCCATGTTGCCGTAGTTGTGCTTGGCCGACTCCTTGTCCAGACCCGGCATCACCTGCGTGAACGACAGGTCCTCGATACCGACACCGGTGACAGGGTCCACGATCGGCGACACCTTGGACGGGAAGATCTGCCCGTTCATCGGGTCCGAACCGTCCGAGGTGGAGTTGACCGGCAGGTCGTACTCGAGCGGCTTGTCGATCGTGATCGTCCCGGCCAGCGGATCGCCCGACGTCACCATGAACATCTGCTGGCGCATGTGCAGGTTCTCCAACGGGAACTCCGTCGGGGTGGCCTGTATGCTGTCGTAGAACTTCTTGGAGTTCGCGGCCATCACGTTGACGAAGCCGCCGACCTTCAGGTTGTCGAACGACGTCCCGGCCGCCAACTGGATGACCGTGTCACCCTTGCGGGCGCTGTAGTTCGGGTCACCGGCCTTGCCCTGCAACAGCAGCCCGTTCGTCCAATGGACGTTGACGGTGCCCTCGAACAGATCCTTGCGGTTGGGCGCTGCCGCGGCGTACTGCTCGGCGTACTTCGTCGCGACCTCGCGGGACTGGACCCGGATCATGCCGCGACCCGGCCAGATCCAGCCGCCGCTCGCCTCGCCGGACGTCATCGCGTCCAGATCCCAGCGCGACCCGTCCTTGGTGATCTTGTCGTACTTCGTGTTCGCGTCCGGGGCGAACACCAGTTGCGTGCCGCCAGTGCCCTGACCCGCACCCCGGAGCAACATGTAGTCGGCGTCCAGGTGCAGTTCCTTGCTCAGGTTGATCTTGCCCGCAGGCAACATCACCTTCGCCATCGAGTCGATCCGGCTGGTCGGCGAGCAATCGGTCCGAACGTGGTCGATCACCGACTGCAGGGCCGCGGTGTCGTCCTGGTTGTCGTTCGGGACCACGTTGTACGTCGACTGAACTGTCGCGGCTGTCAAGTTGCACGCTGCATCGCTGCGGTAGTTCGACGGGGCCGGCAAGGGGGTTCCACCGCCGAACCCAGCCTTGGTCCAGTCATAGACGCCGGTGATCGGTGCTCGGCGGTTGTCCGAGGTCGCCCAGAGGTTCTTGATGGCCGGACCGGGCTCCTCATCCACCGGGGGAGCAACCCTGAACTCCGGCATCTCACCGACCGTGAAGACCGCGGTCACGTCCTTCGTGGCACCGGTTCCGGTGTTGACCACCCAACGAGCCTTCAGTTTGTGCTGACCGTTGCTCGTCGTCACCGTGAACTGGTGCGGCGGCGCAGTGCTCTTACCGATGTAGCTGTCGTCCAGCAACCAGGTCACATCACCGGCTACGCCCACCGGATTCGACAGTAGAGCCGTGAAGGGTGAGTTCACCTTGCCCGCGTGCAGCGGAGTACCGCCAGAGGACAGGAACGGGCCGTCCTGCACCGTCGCGGTCGCTACCAACTGCTTGGCCTGCTGGTTGGCAGGGTCGGTCCACGTGGCCTTCACCTGATGCGAACCCGCGCTGGTGGTGATGGTCGCCTGGAACGGCGACGACGTGTCCTTGACGACCTGGGCGCCGTCCAGGAAGAACGTGACACCGCCGGCGATGGAGGTCGGCACTCCTGCGAGATCTGCAATGAACGGTGAATTGACTGTTGCGCCCTGCAGCGGCGAACCACCCGACATCAGCGTCGGCTCGGTCTGCACCGCACCCACTGTGAAGTTGGAGAAGGTCTCGGCAGTCGCACCCGTCGTTGGATTGACGACCCATCTCGCCTTGAGTTTGTGCGCGCCGGCCGTATACGTCCGGGTAAAGGAGTGTGGCGCAGTCTGGGTCTTGGCCGCATACGAATCGTCGACCAGCCAGGTCACCTCGCCGGTCACATCCGCTGCGTCGGAGAGATCCGCCTTGAAGGTCGTCGGTTGGGTCGACCCCGCCAACGGGACCCCTGCGACGGTCAGGGTCGGAGTGCCGGCAGCCGCCGCTGTCGGCGCGACTTTGACAAGCCCTGACACCAACAGGGCGGCTGCCAGCACCATCGCCAGGAGCCGGAACGGCGCATGCGAACGCAACTGAGCCAACACGATGGATCCCCCTTGAAATGTTCCCCTGATCTGCACCCCCGAGGTGCACCGTCCGACTGCTCGACGGCGCCAACAGACTGTGGGTGACGCCAGCGCTCGACGAGGGGTAACTCACCGAAACGGAGAAATTGCAGGAAGTTGCAATTCCGCACGTGAACAATTCGGGTCAAGGCGGAGACAAGTTCGTTAATCGCTGGACTTGAAGGCCGATGAGGCCTAGCGGCAGCGAGCGCTCCGGCCAGGTGGCGGATCGTAGGGTGGGCGTATGACGTACAGCGCGAGCCGCCTTGTGGGGTTGCTTGAGGGGGAGGTTTCGTGGCTGTCGTTTCGGACGGCGGATGTGGTGCCTGGGGCGGAGTGGATCTCGTGTGCGGAGTTGTTGGCGGATCAGCGGGGTGGGGGCGATCCGACGTACGGGTGGCGGAAGTCACTGTTGGACGACTACGGCAAGGAGTACGGGATCGAGGCGCCGGTGCAGGTCGCGGCGATGTTCGTGCTGATGTGGTACGTCTCGGTGCCGTCGATCGTTGCGGGGCTGGCTACGGCGTTGACCGGTGTTTCGCCGGAGGTGTCGCCGGAGGCGTTGGCGTTCCGACGGCATCCGACGGCGCACTACCCGGTTGAGGTCGCGCTGCTGTCCGACAAGGTGATCTCGCTGGATGAAGCGGTCGCGCAAGTGGGGACGCATACGCGGGCCTTCACGGACAGCTATCGGCCTGGGGTGCGGATGAGTTCGCGGCAGCGGCTGGGGGCGGTCGATGACGAGCTGCGGGCGGCGATGCGGATGCCCGAGGAGGCGCCGTACGCGAAAGAGGCGGCGGAGGCGTTCGGGGTTGGGCTTGATCAGGAGGTGCGGACCTCCTGCTGTTTCGTCTACGCGCTGCCCAACGTCAAGCCCTGCGCCGGTTGTCCCCGCGTCCGCTGAGCAACGGCTTCGGCGTCCGCTGAGGAACGGTTTCGCTCAGAGCGCAACCACCCCAAGCCGTGGCCGTCCGGCCCTCAGCAAGCGGTCCGGCTGCGGGAAATCTCCCGTCCGGCCGGAGCGCGGAATATTGTCGGTGCCGCCCGGCACTATGTCGATCATGATTTCGACACAGTGTTGGACGGCGGCGATCCCGGCAGACACGTCATCGGGGGGTAACCCGCTATCGGTTGTCCGTACCCGAGGCCGCGGTTAGGTTCGCTGACGTGACCGCGTCCGGTGAGTTTCCGGCGACGACTCCGATCGGCTCCCGGGCCGATGCGGAGGGTTACGTCGCGATGGTCTGTTTCAAGCACGGTCCTCCGTTGCTGCACGGCGTCGAACTGGAATGGACGGTGCATCACGCGGACGATCCGCACCGGCCTCTCGATGCCGCTCACCTCAGTCAAGCCCTGGGCGTGCACGCGCCCCCCACCCTGGTTCGAGGCAGCCCGCAACTGCCGCTCGGCCGGGGTTCTCTGGTCACCGTGGAGCCGGGTGGCCAGGTAGAGATCTCAGGCCCCGCCTCGGCCTCCGTGCCTAGGTTGATCGAAGACACCGCCGCCGACGCGGCCGAGCTCACCTCCCTTCTTCACGACGCCGGTCTGGCGCCGGGCGACCACGGCCTGGACGCGTTCCGGCCGCCGCGCCGGCTCCTGACCGTCCCCCGCTATGCCGCGATGGAGCGAGCTTTCGAGCAGCTCGGTCCGCACGGGCCGCGGATGATGTGCAGCACTGCCGGACTGCAGGTCTGCCTGGACGCCGGAGAGGCGGACCAGACCGCCCTGCGCTGGCGAGCGCTGCACGATTTCGGGCCCGCGCTGGTGGCGCTGTTCGCGAACTCGCGCCGAAGAACCGGCAGCGACACCGGCTGGGCCTCCGCCCGGACGGAAGCCACCTTCGGCACCTGCGCACCGTTTACGGAACCACCGCCGCTGGACGGCAACCCAGCCGAGACCTGGGCCCGTACTGCGATGGACGCACCCGTGCTCTGTCTCCGTCGAGGCGACAACTGGGACGCCCCGGCCGGTCTCACCTTCGGGGCGTGGGCGGATGGCGCCCTGCCCGACGACAGACCGACGTACGAGGATCTCGACTATCACCTGTCCACCTTGTTCCCGCCGGTCCGGCCGCGCGGGTATCTCGAAGTGCGCTACCTGGACGCTCAGCAGGGGGACGGGTGGATCGAGCCGACCCTGCTGCTGATCGCGCTGATGTCCGACCCCGCGCTGGTCGACCAGGCCGTCGCTGCCGCGGAGCCGGCCGCCGGGCGCTGGTTCCCGGCCGCGCGGGAAGGCCTGGAGGACAAGCTCGTTCTGCAGGCCGCCCGTGAGCTGGTGGACCTGGGCACTGGAGCTCTGAGCCGCACCGGCGTCGATCAGGATCTGATCGACGAGGTCGGCAACCGCCTGCACTGCATCGTCGACGACACCCACAGAAGGCGAGCATCATGAACCACCAACTGTCCGACCTCACCGCCGAGGGCCTGCGTGCCTTCGTCGCCGAGCAGCTCGAGCGGTCCCGTTCGCGGACCGTCCAGCTGACCGATGCGGTCGACACCGACGACCTGGTCCGCCAGCACTCCCGACTGATGTCGCCACTGGTCTGGGACTACGCGCACATCGGCAACCAGGAGGAGCTCTGGCTGGTCCGTGACGTCGGCGGCCGCGAGCCCGTCCGGCAGGACATCGACGAGCTGTACGACGCGTTCATGCACGCCCGCGCGGATCGTCCGGCGCTGCCGCTGCTCGGGCCTTCCGAGACCCGGGCCTACGTGGTCGAGGTGCGGGACAAGGTCCTCGACGTGCTCGACCACGTGAACCTCAGTGGTGGTCGCGAGCTGGTCGACAACGGGTTCGCGTTCGGCATGATCGTGCAGCACGAGCAGCAGCACGACGAGACCATGCTTGCCACGCATCAGCTCCGCACCGGAGTACCGGTGCTCGACGCCCCGGCTCCACCTGGCGGGCGGCGGCTGGCCAAAGCCGAGGTGCTCGTGCCGGGCGGGGAGTTCGTGATGGGCACCTCGACGGAGCCCTGGGCGCTCGACAACGAACGACCGGCGCATCCGGTTCGCGTCGCGCCGTACGTGATCGACACCGTGCCGGTGAGCAACGGGGACTATCTGAGGTTCGTCACGGGTGGCGGGTATGACGACGCGCGGTGGTGGTCGGAGGCGGGCTGGGCGCATGTCCAGAAGGCCTCGCTGGTCGCGCCGCGGTTCTGGGAACTTGTCGACGGCAACTGGATGCGGACGCGGTTCGGGCATCGGGAGTTGCTGCCGCTGGACGAGCCGGTGATGCATGTCTGCTTCTACGAGGCCGAGGCGTATGCGGCCTGGGCGGGCAAGCGGCTGCCGACCGAGGAGGAGTGGGAGATGGCCGCGCGGTTCGACCCTGCGACCGGGCGAACGCGGCGATTCCCCTGGGGCGATGAGAGTCCCGGTCCGCAGCATGCGAACCTCGGCCAGCGTCACCTCCGGCCGGCACCGATCGGCGCGTATCCGGCCGGCGCTTCGCCGCTCGGGGTGGAGCAGTTGATCGGCGACATCTGGGAGTGGACCAGCAGCGACTTCAAGCCGTACCCGGGCTTCCGCGCCTTCCCGTACGACGAGTACTCGCTGGTGTTCTTCGGCAACGACTACAAGATGCTGCGCGGCGGCTCGTTCGGGACCGACGAGGTGGTGGCGCGCAGTACCTTCCGGAACTGGGACTACCCGATCCGGCGCCAGATCTTCGCCGGCTTCCGCTGCGCCCGCGATCCACTTCCGTCGGAGCTCGCCTGATGTGCCGGCATCTGGCCTACCTCGGCCCGCCGGTCTCGCTGGCGTCGCTCGCGCTGGAGCCGTCGCACTCGCTGTATCGGCAGAGTTGGGCGCCGGCGGACATGCGCGGTGGTGGGTCGGTCAACGCTGACGGGTTCGGCATCGGTTGGTACGTGGACGGTTCGCCGGTCCGCTATCGGCGGAGTGTGCCGATCTGGGCCGACGAGTCGCTGCCGGGGTTGGCTGGCTCTGTGCGATCCGGTGCCGTGCTGGCCGCAGTACGGAACGGCACGGTCGGTTCGCCGTTGAACGAGTCGGCTGTCGCGCCCTTCGTGCGGGACCAGTGGTTGTTCAGTCACAACGGGCTGGTCAGCGGCTGGCCCGGCTCGGTCTCCAAACTCGCCGAAGCGCTCCCGGTCAACGAACTCCTCACCCTCGACGCCCCGATGGACTCCGCGCTGCTCTGGGCCCTGATCCAGGACCGCCTGTACTCCGGTGCGTCGGCCGCCGAGGCGGTCGCGTCGGCACTCCGCGACGTGGCTGCCGCGGCGCCCGAATCACGTCTCAACGTCCTGCTGACCGATGGCGAGCAGATCGTCGCGACGGCGTGGACGCATTCCCTGTGGTACCGCCGTACGGCGGATTCCGTCGCAGTCAGTTCCGAGCCCTGGACGATCGAGAACCCGGTCGCCGAAGGCTGGCAGGAAGTACCGAACGGATCGTTGCTACTAGCAACATCCACGACTCTTGCGATCACCCCGATGGAAGGACGACAGTGACAGCGCTGAACCCACCCCACCGCCCCGGTCAGTTGATCGACATTCATCTCACCCCGGACTACGTTTCCCGCGCGCTGCGGGAGGATGCCCGGGCGGGGCTGACCGCGGAGCCGAAGTGGCTGGCGCCGAAGTGGTTCTACGATGCCCGCGGGAGTGACCTCTTCGAGCAGATCACCCGGCTGCCGGAGTATTACCCGACCCGCGCCGAGCGGGAGATCCTCGACGCGCGCTCCGGCGAGATCGCGGAGCTGACCAAGGCCCGGACGCTGGTCGAGCTCGGGTCCGGTTCGTCGGAGAAGACCCGGCTGCTGCTGAACGGACTGCGCGACCACGGCACGCTGACGACCTTCGTGCCGCTGGACGTGTCGGAGTCGGCTCTGCGGGATGCCGCCAAGGCGATCAACGCGGACTATCCGGATCTCGTGGTCCATGGTGTGGTCGGGGACTTCACGGCACACCTGGACAAGTTGCCTGGAGACGCGCCACGGGTGGTCGCGTTCCTCGGCGGCACCATCGGGAACCTGTTGCCCGACGAGCGCGAGGACTTCTACAAGTCGGTGCGCGACGTGCTGGAACCGGGGGAGTGGTTGTTGCTCGGCACCGATCTGGTGAAGGACCCGGCCACGCTCGTGGCGGCGTACGACGACAGCGCGGGGGTGACGGCGGAGTTCAACCGCAACGTCCTGCGGGTGCTCAACCGGCAGCTCGGCGCGGACTTCGATGTGGACGCCTTCAGTCACGTGGCGATCTGGGACGCCGAGAACGAGTGGATCGAGATGCACCTGCGCGCCGATCGCGCGATGCGGGTCCTGATCCCGGAGATCGGCCTGGAGGTCGACTTCGCCGAGGGCGAGGAGCTCAGCACCGAGATCTCCGCCAAGTTCCACCGGCACGTGGTGGAGGCCGAGCTCGACAAGGCCGGCTTCACCAACGGCGCCTGGTGGACGGACACCGAGGCTCGCTTCGCTCTCTCCCTCTGGCAAGCCGTCTAACCCGCAGCGGCTCCTCCGTCGCCTTCCACTGCGTTGCGTCCGAAGGACCGAGGGTCCTGCCCCACGGCCCTTCGGACGCAAGGGGTCGGTCTGGCCTCCCACCTCAGCCGTCGCATCAGGTCGGCCCTTCAGATCAGGGCGGTGCCTTGGAAGAGGGTGTTCGTGGAACCACCGACCCAGACGGTTCCTTCGGGCTCGGCGGTGATCGTGATGTCGCCGGCCCGCGCCAAGCGGCGCCCCTGTGAGACGCGGTAGCCAGCTGCCGATGCTCCGGTGCGGATGAGCCATTGCGCGACCCCGGCGTTCATGCTGCCGCAGATCGGATCTTCGGGAATGCCGGCTCCGGGTGCGAAGGTGCGCATTTCGTACGCGTGCCGGCGAGCCGTCCGGGTGGGCGCCGATCGCGCCGATCATCGCGTTCGGGAGCTGCGAGAAATCCGGTTCCAGATCGAGTACTTCTTGGGCCGTCGCCAGTCTGACGACGGCCCAGCCGGGTCCGTTGTCCACCCACTGGTGATCGACCACGTGGCTGCGGTGGATGCCGAGCGCCGTGACGATCTGCTCCAGGTACTCCTCTTCGATTTCGCCGCTGCGGAGAGTGGGTGGCGCGGCGAAGAACAGTGCTTGTTGCCAGCTGCGCACTTCGATCAGGCCCGCGGCGCATTCCTGCACGACCTGGTCCTTGCGTGAACCGCTGTGGTGGAGCCAAGCGTGTGCGGTACCGAGCGTGGGATGCCCGGCGAACGGCAGTTCGCCGCCCGGCGTGAAGATCTGTACGCGGTAGTCCGCCTCCGGCGTGGTGGGCGGCAGCACGAACGTCGTCTCCGACAGGTTCGTCCACCGGGCCACCCGCTGCATGCTGTCGCCGTCGAGATCCTCGGCGTCGAGGATCACGGCGAGCGGGTTGCCGAGGTAAGGGGTGGCAGAGAACACGTCGACCTGGGCGAACGGGCGCATGCGCATGCGGAATCCTTTCAGCTGAACCGGCGTCATCCTTGTCCGGCAAGCATCCGGGCGCAACTCAGCGCGGGGGGTCAGCCGGCCTGTTTGATCAGGTCGTTGATCTTGGTGACGTAGGTCTGCAGTTCGGAGACGGGCTTCTTGCCGCTGAGGATCGGCTGGTAGTAGGCCGTGGTCAGGTCGGCGACCTGGGAGGCCCACTGGGTGGTGAAGCGGACGCCGACCGTCTTCTCGGTGGCGAGGTCGGCCTTCACCGTGTCGACGACCGTCGTCTGACCAGCCTTGGTCAGTGCGTTGAAGTAGCTCTCCTGCGCGGGCGTGTACGCCGGGGGAGCGACCGGCGAGGCCGGCAGCACCGCGTCCCACACCTTGGTGTTGAGGTACTCGAGCACCTTGTACGTCGCGTCCTCGCTGGCCGTGTACTCCGGGGTGCAGATGCCGACCGAGTCGTACAGAGTGGTCGGTGTGGTCACCTGCGGGAACGGCACGAACCCGTACCTGATCTTCGGCTTGTCGGTCTGGAACCCAGCCGCGAGCCACTGCCCGCCGAACAGCATCGGCACCTTGCCGCCGGAGAACAACGCCGGCGCGTTCGCCGCGTCGTACCCGGGTGGGGCGACCGCGCCGGACTTGATCGCGTCGACCAACTTGCCGACGCCCTCGGTGAACTTGCCGTCCGCCTCGGCCTTGGTCGGGTGGTTCACGTTGTCCGTGAACGGCGCGCCGCCCGCGGACACGGAGTACAGGCTCATCGTGAACGGCGCGTCCGGCGACGTGAGCTGGTCCGCCACCAGGCCGTACTTCGCTCCGCCCTTGTTCGCGAGTTTGCCGGCCGCGGCGTACATGTCGTCCCAGGTCCAGCCGGCCTTCGGCTCGGCCAGGCCGACGGCCTTGAACGCGTCGGCGTTGTACCAGACGCCGTAGGTGTTCATCAGCGACGGGAGGCCGCCCATCAGGCCGTCGGCGGTCTTCCAGTTCTCCATCGCCGACGGTACGAAGCTGTCGGCCTTGAAGGCGCCGGAGCCGTCGGTGATCCGCTTGGACCAATCGACCAGCAGTCCCTGCGAGGTGTACTGCTGCTCGGTGTCGTTGCCGCACCAGAACAGGTCCGGCAGCTTCTTCGCCTGAGTCAGCGAGGCGAGCTTGTCGCCGTATCCACCACCCGGGGTGTCGATCCGCTTCACGGTGATCTTGTCGTCCTTGAATCCGGCCAGAGCCTTGTCGATCGCGGCGTTCGTCTCGGGCGACTCCCACGTCATCACCGTCACGGTGACCGGGCCGTCCGCGTCACCGCCGGAGTCCGATCCGCCGCAGGCCGTTGCCGTCAGCAACCCCGCGCAGGCCAGGGTGGTACCGATGATCTTCGTCTTCACTGCTGTGCTCCTCACTTCTGAGTGGTGCTGCCGAGCGAGCCGAGGCCCTGGATGAAGTAGCGCTGCGCGACGAAGAAGATGATCAGTGGCGGCAGCATGTAGAGCAGGTTGGCGGCCATGTAGTAACTCCAGTTCGGCGTCTGCCCGGCGAACGGCGAGATGAACGACGCCATCCCGACCGACAGCGGCCACTTCTCCGCGGAGTACAGGTAGACCAGTGGGTTGAGGAAGTCGTTCCAGGAGGCCTGGAAGGCGAGGATCGCCATCGTGATCCAGGCCGGCCGGGTCAGCGGCAGCATCACCTGGGTGAAGATCCGGAAGTGCCCGGCGCCGTCGATCTTCGCCGCCTCGTCGATCGAGTACGGGATGGCGAGGAAGTACTGCCGGGCCAGGAAGATGAACAGCGGATTGCCACCGAAGAAGGCCGGCACGATCAGTGGCAACCAGGTGTCGTACCAGCCGATGCTCTTGTAGAGCTGGAACAACGGGATCAGCCCGACCACACCGGGCAGCAGCATGCTGCCGACGAACAGGTAGAACCACACCTTCCGGCCGGGGAACCGCAGCCGCGCCAGCGCGTAGCCGGCCATCATCGCGGTCAGCACCCCGCCGAGCACGCTCAGCGCGGTGATGATGCCGGAGTTGAGCAGCAACCGCGGGAAGTGGATCGCCTCAGGCCCGTCGATGAAGTTGCTCCAGTTGAAGTCCCGGGGGAGCAACCGCGGCGGCAGTTCGAACACCGCGCTCCGGCTCTTCAGCGCGATCGTGATCATCCACAACAGCGGGACCACCATCACCGAACTGATGAACAACGCGGTCACGTACCAGGACGCAGTACGGACCGGTCGCCTGCCCTTACTGCCCGCGCTGCCTGTACTGCGTCGGCCGGCACTGCCTGTACTGCGTTCGCCGGGGTCAGTCTGGAGTGTTGTCACTGTAGGTCCAGAGGGAGGAGAACCGCGCGGTCAGGGCGATCACGGCGATGATGAGAATGAACAGCACCCACACCTGGGCCGAGGCGTAGCCGAGCTGCGGGACCCGGCCGAGGTTGGAGAAGCCGTTCTTGTAGATCGACAGCATCAGCACGTTGGTGCTGAAGCCGGGGCCGCCGTCGGTGAGGATCTTGGGCTGGTTGAACGTCTGCAGTGCAGCTGTCGTCTGCAGGATCACCTGCAGCAGCATGATCGGGCTGATCATCGGCATGGTGATCCGGAAGAACACCGAGGCGGGACCGGCGCCGTCCACTCTGGCCGCTTCGTACAGCTCGGTCGGCACTGCCTGGAGTGCGGCCAGGAAGATGATCATCGTGCTGCCGACGCCCCACAACATCACGATCACGATGGAGGGCATCGACATCGACGGGCTGGCGAGCCAGGAACTGGTCGGCAGGTGCAGCTTGTCGAGGATGGTGTTCATCAGACCCACCTGGGGGTTCAGGATGAACTTCCAGAGGGTGATGGTGGCGATCGCGGGCAGCACCACCGGGAGGTAGGCGAGCGTCCGGACGATCCGCACCCCGGCGAAGCGCTGGTTGCAGAACATCGCCAGGCCGAGGCCGAGGGCGAGGGACAGCGGGACGTACAGCACGACCAGGTAGCCGGTGGCGCGCAGCGACGGCCAGAACGCGGGGTCGACGGTGAACAGCCGGCGGAAGTTGTCTAGGCCGATGAAGACCGGGTCGGTCAGGCCGTTGTACTTGGTCAGCGCCAGGTAGAACGAGCGGATCAGCGGATACACCACGAAGACGGTGAAGCCGAGGATCGCCGGGGCGATGAAGAGGTAGGCGGCGCGGACGTCGGAACCGGCGTTCCGGCTCATGCCACCTTTGTTGCCGCGGGCAATGGATCGCCGGGCCGACCGTCCGCGTCGGGGAGAGGTGGTGTCACCAGCATCACCCGGTCCGCGGGGTGGCGCGTTCACCGTCATGGTCGTGGTCCCGGGGGAGGTGCAGCGAGCCGGACGTCACGATTCATCCTGCCTCCTGGACGGTAACGTTTCCAACACTTACTGTCGGGTGACGATGCCGTGTCGTGAGAGGGAAGTCAACCCTGTGTCCGAAACGTTTCCAAAGCAAGTTGAGTCCAGCCGTCCGACGATGATCGACGTGGCGAAGCGGGCCGGTGTCGGGCTCGGCACGGTGTCGCGCGTGGTCAACGGCGGGGCGGGAGTGCGCGAGCACACCGCGAGCCGGGTCCGGGCCGCGATCGACGAGCTCGGCTTCCAGCGCAACGAGGTCGCCCGGGCACTCCGGCCGGGCAAGAAGTCGTCCAGCCTGGCGCTGGTGCTCGGCGATCTGACCAACCCGTTCTACGCGACGATCGCGAAGGCGTCCCTCGAGGTCGCGGGGCAGTCGGGGTTCGCGGTGGTGCTGGGAAGTGTGGACGAGGATCCGGAGGGGGAGAAGCGGGCGATCCGGGAGTTGGTCGGGCGGCAGGTCGCCGGGCTGATGATCGTGCCGGACCAGGGGGATCATTCGTTCCTGGCGGGTGCCGGGGTGCCGGTGGTGTTCGTGGACCGGCCGGCGCACGGGATCGAGGCCGACATCGTGATGGTGGACAACGAGGGGGGTGGGAAGCTCGCGACGGATCACCTGCTGCAGCAGGGGCATCGGCGGATCGCGATCCTGCTGGCGCCCTCGTACTACACGACCGGCCGTCGGCTCCGCGGGTACCGGCGGGCGCATCGCGCTGCCGAGGTCGAGGTGGATGAAGGTCTCGTCGTGCAGTTGCCGGAAGGTACTGCCGAGGCGGCTGAGAAAGCAACGCGAGAGTTGATGCATCGGCCGGACCCGCCAACTGCTCTCTTCGCGTCGACCAACTTCGTTGCCGAGGGCGTACTTCGCGCCCTGCGCGAGGTAGATCGTCAACCAGCTGTGGTCGGCTTCGACGATTTCCGAATGGCGGACATGTTGCCGACACCCGTCACGGTCGTCGCTTCAGACACAGCTGAATTAGGTCGCACCGCCGCCCGCCTACTACTTTCTCGAGCCTCAACCCAAGACTCCCGCCCACCCCAACGGATAGTCCTCCCTTGCGCCCTAATCCAACGAGGCTCGGGCGAACGCCCTCCGGAGTGAAAGGGAAGGAAAGCGGAGGGGGAGGGGTGCGCCCTCCTTCGAGGAGATTCAGTCGCCGGGGTGGGTTAGAGGGCCTTTCCGGAGTGTTCTGTTAGGGCCGTGGCGAGGGTTTGGGTGTTAGTGCGGAACTCTTCGGTGGGGACTGGGGGGAGGAGGGATTCCCAGAATTGGAGGCTGGGGCCTCGGAGTTGCATCTGGCCGAGGGGGCGGGCGAAAAACCAGAGGTGGAAGTGTTCGCTGCCGTCGCCGTAGCGGCTGAGGTGGGTCCTGCCGACGCCTTCGATGCGGCGGATTGCGGCTGACATGCGCTGGATCATCGGACCGAGGTCGGCCGCGAGTTCGGGCGGCAGGTTGTCGAGGCGGTAGTGCTCGCGCGAGATCAGCAGCGCGACCATCGGTACTCCGGCCGGCTCCATCCCGGCGAGAACGGACCACTTGTCGTCCCGCCAGATGACGAACTCGTCCCGCGCCGCCGGCGAACCAGGGGCCGGCCAGTTCGGC